>TARA_B110000503_G_scaffold93375_1_pt1 | contig 69643 bp, 56 predicted proteins | sample TARA_B110000503 | Tara Oceans TARA_B110000503 (sample SAMEA4397472) | marine metagenome | biome: Polar Biome; feature: [SRF] surface water layer (ENVO:00010504); material: water (ENVO:00002006), including particulate matter (ENVO:01000060) such as... | depth 5 m | reverse complement strand
TCTATATTTTTTATTTTACTAATCTCTTTGTTTTTTTCAATAGCCATTAACATTTCTGTTTGGACATCTACGGCATACACTAAACCATTTTTAGCTAAGGGCGCCATTCTAAACGCATGATAACCTGAACCAGCTCCAATATCTGCAATAACATCATCAGACTTAATTTTCATGTTTTGAATCAATTTAGATACGTTTTCTTCTTTTTCTCTTTCAGGTCTTTCTAGCCAGCCAATTCCTTCAAATCCCATTACATAGGCAATTTCCCTACCCATATACCACTTTCCAATTCCGTTGTCATCACCACTTTTAAAGGTGTATTTTTTATCAGTATTGGTCTTTTGCCCTACACATTCATTGGAAATTAGTAAAGCAGTAAACAAGAATAAAAGAATAATGAATTTTTTCATATTTTTAAATTTAACTCAATTCTTAGTGCAATCAAAATAGTTAATAGTAGTTACTCCTTTTAACTCTCTTAAACCACTGTATATTAATAATTTAAACCATAGTGTTTGACCCTGTTTTGTTTACACTTATAAATTACTGTTGGGGGGTTATCTCTTAACTCCGTGTCTATTAATTATATTTTCTGTACGACCCATGAGTTTGCTTTATGATTTTGCCTTGCTGTACTAGTATTTTAAGATAGTTGTCAGCACTTCTCCGAAGAATTCCAATTTCCATTGCTATTGATATAGCCTCCAAATGAATCATTAACAATATATCAAACGAATGCTAAGCTTAAAGTAAAAAATGATAGTGTAATAAATGCACGAAATGCATACTTAAAAACAATATATTATTTTATAATTTATTAAGATGATCATATAAATCAATTTACAATACAAAAATCGTACAAATATTAAAGTTATAAATCGTTAATACCCACATATTCAATGAGTTAATATTTTTAATTGTAGCCCTGCTAGGAATCGAACCTAGATCTAAAGTTTAGGAAACTTCTATTCTATCCGTTGAACTACAGGGCTATAAAGTTTAATAATGTAAAAAAAATAAATTGGACTAAAAGCAAATGAAAAGAAAAGGTTGTGTCTTTTTTATCTATTGAGTAATGATATATTATCTGGACAAATAACCCAATTATAAACCAGCCTATATAATTTTGAAGAGGCACATATATTGAATCAAATGCCCAAAAACCCAATTCAGGTGCAACAGGTTCAATTAATAGATCTAAAACAACCATTAAAATAGCTCCAAATACAACTGCTATTTTTTTATTGTTATTAAAAATGTAATTAGAAAAAGATCCTGTTATATAAGTTAATATAATCCAGTTAACTCCAATCATAATTGGCACACCCAGAATCTTAAACCCTAAATTGTTTAAGTAAATATAATCTCCAAAAATAAAACCATACTGAACTCCTAGAATTTCAGAAATCATACCAATTAAAAAAATAGCTAAACCAGCTAAAAGATTTTTCCTATCTAACTCTACTTGATTAATAAATAAAAGTGCAAATGAAACAAAAAGATTTATTGGTGTAAAAGCAATAAACAACTCCCTGTTCCCGTACAAAATCCCTAGTAGTCCACATAAATGAAATAACCAAATTATGAAAATTGAAATAGTAGTATTAGTGTTTTGAGGAAATAAAATTTTCATTTATTTTTTATAATATTAGAAACTATTTTTGCTGACAATAAACAAAGTGGAATTCCTCCACCCGGATGAACACTCCCCCCGCAAAAATATAGATTTAAAATTTCTTTTGAAAAATTTGGATGTCTTAAAAAAGCTGACAACTTATTATTGCTTGAAGAACCGTAAAGAGAGCCTAAGTAAGACTGCGTGTTTTGTTGCAGGTTTTTTGGAGTATAAACTTTTTCGAACTCAATAAATTCTTCAATATTTACTTTAAGTATTCTATTGAGCTTTTCAATTGTTCTTTTTCTAATGTTTTCTTTAATCAACTCCCAATCCTGATCATTATCATGTGGTGCATTAATCATCACAAACCAATTTTCAGATCCTTTAGGAGCATCTCCAATAACATCTTTTGAAGTTATATTAACGTATACGGTTGGATCATCATAAATTTCTTTTTTTTCAAAAATTGAATTAAATTCTTCTTTATAATTCTTAGAAAAAAAGATGTTGTGCAGTTCCAATTCTTTGAACTCTTTTTTAATTCCCCAATAAAATATAAGAGCGGAGCTTGATCTTTCTTGATTTAAAGCGATTGAAGGTTCTGGATGTTTTTTTAATAACTTTCGATAAGTAGGTACCACATCCATATTAGAGACAACACAGTTGGAAAAATATTTTTTTTCACCAACACTAACCCCTATTGCTTGATTGTTTGATACTAAAATTTCAGTAACAAAATTATTGAAATGAAACTTAACTCCTTGATTTTTTGCTAATTTAAATAAAGAGTTGGTAATATCTACCATTCCATTTTTTGCTACAAACGTTCCATAATACTGCTCAAGGTGTTGAATCAAGGTCATCATGCCTGGTGTTTTGTATGGTGAAGAGCCGTTATAGGTAGCAAACCTATTAAACAACTGGATTAAATGAGGTTCTTTTAACTCACTCAAATTAACCTGATTTAATGACTGATTAATTTGAAACAGATTCAAGTTTAACAACCCTTTTAAAACGTCTTTTGAAAAAAATGTCTTTATTTTATGCAAAGATTTTTCTAAAAAAATACTTTTAGTTAAATCATATTTTTTTTTTGCTTTATCCAAATAATTCAAAATAGTTTTAGAGTCTACCCCAAGTTTATCTTCTAATTCTTTAGAGAACTTTAATTTATCGCTAAAGGCATTTATTACAACTCCATCTTCCCAATAATATTTACATGAAATATTCTTCTTTTTATACAAAAAGTGTTCTTTAGGATTTTCATCAAATAATTCGAATAACTCATCTATAAAATGAGGCATAGTAAGCAATGATGGGCCCGCATCAAACCTATATGACCCTAATTTAAAACTAGAAATTTTTCCTCCAGGATATTCATTGTTTTCAAAAACTTGAACATCATAACCCAAATATTTTAATCTAATACTAGTAGCTATTCCAGCTAGTCCAGACCCAATTATTATGACTTTTTTCAAATTTTAAAAAATTTTATAATACGAATCCATAATCTCAAACCTAGCAAAAAGATCTTCTTTATACCACTTTCTTTTTCTAGTTTTCTTAATTATCTCCGCGTGAGATCCGCTGTTATATGCGAAATTTTTAACTGACTCTAAATTATCCCAAACACTAAAAGTAGCTTGCTGGATAAATGGCCATTCTCCTATTCCTTTAAACCATTCTACACCCGTTGCATTTTTTATTGCATTTGAAGCGTCTGGGACAGATTTCCAGAACTCTAGCATTCTGCTTGCATTAACTGTAGCTCTAGTAATAATTCCTATTTTAGAATCTTTATTAATCCTTTCCGAATCAGTTTTAAATGGATTAATACCATTCCATTTTCCATGACTTTTAATTGGATTTAGAAGAAAATCTTTTCTTGAATATGCCATTTCAGAAATAGATAACGCGTGCTGACTTTCATTAATAAAGTTTAAAGCAGAGCTTTTATTTTCCCATACACATAAAATTGAATAAGTAGAGAAATCTGGAAACAAACTAAATCCATTTCCTGATCCAGTTCCAAGTAATTTAAAAAACTTTAGATTAGGTGTTTTGTTCATTTTTTCGAATGCATAATGCATTTGGGTAAATGCCCAAAACTTATTCTTATTATATTTAAAAAAAGAAATGGTTGCTATCATACGTATTTATATATAAGCGATTTCTAACAGAGAGATGATTTTATCTTTTGTTTTGTTATCTGTAAAAGAGGCTTTCATTGCATTAATATTACACTTAAGAAAGTCTTTATTTGACCAACTAAAATAATTTTTAATCCTATCATATTCTTTATTTAAAGAAGTATTTGAAATTGTTCTTCCATCAGAGTTAACACTAATCGAAAGTCCTTTTTTAAAAAATGCATCTATTGGATGATCTTTAAAATTATTATAAACTTTTGTTACTATATTACTTGTCGGACATAATTCTAAATGAATCTTTTCGCTTTTTAGCTTGGCTAAAAGTTCGTCGTCCTCTATACTTCTAACTCCGTGTCCAATTCTAGATGGTTTGATTTTGTTTAGAGTTTCTAAAATACTCTTACAACCTAAAGCCTCACCTGCATGAGCAGTGCAAAATATTTTATTTTTAGAAGCAAATTTAAAGGCATCGATATGCTCATCTAAAGGGTACCCCGCTTCATCAGCAGCGATATCAAAGCCAACTACATTTGCGTTTTTAAATTTATTAACCAAACGGACTGTTTCCATACTTTGAGAACTACTGTAATGTCTCAGCGTGCATAGTATCAACCCTGCTTGAATCCCAGATATTTTACTTTGTTCAAGTGTTATTTTACTAACTATATCCACTACTTCATCTGATGAAAGCCCTTTATTGATGTGAAGCAATGGAGCAAACCGAATTTCTACGTAAATAACATTATCCTTCTTTAATTGGTCAAATAAATCAATCGTTACTAGTTCTAATTCTTCTTTAGTTTGCATTAATTCTACCGCATTATCTGCGCAATTAATGTAGTCTTTTAGACAACTACAGTTTGTCCCAATGAAATTTTCTGAATAATTTTTCTTAGAAGTATTAGGGCTTAGTTTTTTCACCACTTCAAAACTTAAGCAGCAATCCAAATGAACATGTAATTCAACCTTAGGGTAATTAATAAAACTCATTTCTAAAATTTAGTTAACATAATACAATGCATGAAATAAAACTTCTCCATCGCATTTGTTAATGAAATACAGATTAGAATTATTACTATCTTCAATATTATTGTAAATACTTTTTTCTAAAATTTTATTTACAAAGTCTGGTATTGTATTACTATGACCTACCACTAATACTGTTTTACCCTTATTAAGTTCAATAAAATTTTTGTAACTAATTAAAGACGGATTATAAATTTTAATTTCTTGATCATAATTTAAGATAGGATAGGCGGTCTCTTTTGTTCTAAAATAATCGGTTGAATAGACTGCATCAAATTTTACATTTTTGAAAAAATCATTCCATTTTCCTGCTCTAATTAACCCTTTGGGATTTAAATGAGGATTTTTATCTTTTTTATTTTCTCTAATTTTTTCTGCATGTCTTATTAAATAAATAGAAGTACAATTAGATTCATATATATTTTGAGAGTAAGAAAGAATCACAAAAAATAAAAAAAAACTGGTTATTATTTTATTCATTTTAAATTATTATTAAGTGACGATGGTAGTTCAAACAACTCTAATTTAAATGTCTTTAAAGAAGCCAATAAATGATCAAATATATCTGACATTATATCTTCATATCTTTTCCATTCTTGATCTTTACTAAAAGCGTAAATTTCTAAAGGAACCCCCTGGGAGGTTGGGATTAATTGTCTACACATCAAAGTCATTTCACTATTAATTGAGGGGTTTTTATCTAAAAATTCTTCAACATATATTCTAAACACACCAAGGTTAGTCAAGTTTCTTCCATTTATTAGAGAAGAATTGTCAACTTTTAAATTTTGATTAAATTCTAATATTTCTATTTCTTTTTTTATAATATAATCTTCAATTAATTTGACTTTTTTTAATTTACTAACGTCATGCTCATTTAAAAATTTAATTGAAGATCCTTTAATGAGTAAAGATCTTTTAATTCTTCTCACATTAGAATCGCTCATTCCTCTCCAATTTTTAAATGAATCTGAAATCAATTTATACGTTGGAATGGTAGTAATGGTTTTATCAAAATTTTGAATCTTAACGGAATTTAAATTTATTTCAATAACGTCCCCATCCGCTCCGTATTTTTCCATAGTAACCCAATCTCCAATCCTTATTAAATCATTAGCGCTTAACTGAATGCTTGCTACAAAACCTAGAATAGTGTCTTTAAATATCAACAAAATTACTGCTGACAAGGCACCCATGGCAGTTAAAAAAGTACTTATTTCTTTTCCAGTTATTAACGAAAAAATAATTAAAATTCCGAGAAACCAAATAACTATTAAACATACCTGAATAAAACTTTCAACAGGCTTGTCTTTTAAAGAATCTATTGTTTTTAAGTAATCCTTAACTGATCTTAAAAAACTTCTTATTGTCCAGATAATTAATAGGATAGAATATATCTCAATGAAAAGTGTTGCGTAATTAATAAATGATTCAAATCCCATTAACCAAAAAGGAATGACCCAATAAATAAATAAAACTGGAATTAATTTAGAAATATAAATTTGTGCACGGTTAGAGATCAAATAGTCATCAAAATTATTTGTGGTTTTTGAAGAAAGTTTGACAAAAAAGTTAGAAATAATTATTTTCGACAAAAAATTTAAAATAAAAGATATCAGCAAAACAATTAAACTCAAAACTATTAGATTAATCATCTCTGCATAAAATTCTGGAAATTTTAAAGTTATTAAAAAGTCATAAAAAATTCTATTTTCTTCCATTACTATATAGGTTTGTTATTATTTAAATCAAGAATTTAATTAGAATAATTCGTCTTGAGAGTTAGATTTTTTCTTGCCTAAATGATCATATGCCAGCTTAGTAACTTCTCTTCCTCTAGGAGTTCTAATTATAAAACCTTGTTGGATTAAAAAAGGCTCATATACTTCTTCTAAAGTTTCTGAACTTTCAGAAACGGCAGTAGAAAGAGTACTAATCCCGACAGGACCACCTTTGAATTTGTCAATTAAAGTCATTAAGATTTTATTATCCATTTCATCTAAACCATGTTTATCGACATTAAGAGATTTTAAAGCATATCTTGTTATTTCCAAATCAATCTTTCCATTCCCTTTTATTTGAGCAAAATCTCTTACTCTTCTTAATAAAGAATTTGAAATTCTTGGTGTTCCTCTACTTCTACCAGCAATCTCAATTGCTGCTTTTACATTAATTTCAATATCTAATATTTCTGAGCTTCTTTCTACTATAGCTGAAAGGATTTCTGTATTGTAATACTCTAACCTACTATTGATCCCAAATCTCGCTCTCATTGGAGCTGTTAACAAACCCGATCTTGTAGTAGCTCCAATTAATGTAAAGGGGTTGAGATTTATTTGAACTGATCTTGCATTAGGCCCTGACTCAATCATTATATCAATTTTATAATCTTCCATTGCAGAATAAAGATATTCTTCAACTACAGGACTTAATCTATGGATTTCATCTATAAAAAGCACGTCTCTTGGTTCTAGATTAGTTAACAAACCTGCAAGATCTCCTGGCTTATCTAAAACAGGCCCTGAAGTTACTTTTAAGTTAACACCAAGCTCATTGGCTAAAATGTGAGCTAAAGTAGTTTTACCAAGCCCTGGAGGGCCGTGAAAAAGTGTATGATCCAAAGCATCGGACCTCTGATTACATGCCTCAACAAATATTTTTAAATTATTTAAAATCTGCTCCTGTCCTGCAAAATCATCAAACGACAAAGGTCTTAATGCTTTGTCAATTTCTAATTCTTCACCTGTACAATTGGAGTCCGAAGGGTCTAAATTTTCGTTCATTAAATCAAAGATAAGCAAAAAGGCAAACCCTTATTTAATAAACAAGTTAGATAATATTAATGTTCCGTTTCAACTTCGTTTTTGCCAAGAGGAGTAGTCTGAGGGACAAAATCTTCTTTATGACCTGGCTTACTATAGTCATATGCCCATCTATGAATATGCGGAATTTCACCTGGCCAATTTCCATGCATGTGTTCAACGGGGGCAGTCCATTCTAAAGTTGTAGATTTCCAAGGATTTTTTTCTGCTTTTTTTCCGAAAAACATACTAGATATGAAATTATATAAAAATATTAATTGAGCTGCTCCAGCTAATAGTGCAAAAACTGTAATTACTACATTAATATTTGCCAAATCATCAAAATAAGGAAAAGCAGTATTAGTATAATACCTTCTAGGCAGTCCTGCCATCCCTATAAAATGCATAGGAAAAAACACTCCATAAGCTGCAATTGCAGTTACCCAAAAGTGAATATAACCTAAATTTTTATTCATCATTCTTCCAAATAATTTTGGAAACCAGTGATAAACCCCGGCAAATAATCCGTATAAAGCCGATATACCCATTACTAAGTGAAAGTGAGCCACTACAAAATATGTGTCGTGAATATTAATATCTAAAGTACTATCTCCTAATATAATTCCTGTCAAACCTCCAGTAATAAAAGTTGAAACCAATCCAATTGAAAAAAGCATGCCAGTATTAAACTGAAGGTTTCCTTTCCATAGAGTGGTTATATAATTGAATGCCTTAACAGCAGAAGGTATAGCTATTAAAAGAGTTGTAAATGTGAAAACTGAACCTAAAAAAGGATTCATTCCAGAAATAAACATATGATGACCCCAAACAACTGTAGATAAAAATGCTATAGCCAAAATTGAAGCAACCATTGCTCTATATCCAAAAATTGGTTTTCGGGAATTAGTAGCAATAATTTCAGAAGTAATACCAAGTGCTGGCAAAAGAACAATATAAACTTCTGGGTGACCTAAGAACCAAAATAAATGTTCAAATAATACTGGCGATCCTCCTTGATAATGCAAAACTTCACCTTGAACAAAAATATCAGATAAAAAGAAAGAAGTTCCAAAGCTTCTATCCATAATTAGTAATAAAGCAGCAGATAATAAAACAGGAAATGAAATAACGCCAATTATAGCAGTTACAAAAAATGCCCATATAGTTAAAGGAAGTCTAAACATAGACATTCCTTTAGTTCTTAAATTAATAACTGTTACTATATAATTTAATGATCCTAACAAAGATGAGGCAACGAAAATCGCCATAGATATTAGCCATAAGGTCATTCCCATTCCAGAACCTGGTTGTGCTTGCGGAAGAGCACTTAAAGGTGGATAAATTGTCCAACCTGCCGCAGCTGGTCCAGCTTCAACAAATAATGAAGCCAACATTATCATGCTCGAAAGAAAAAATAACCAAAAAGAAATCATGTTTAAAAGCCCAGAAGCCATGTCTCTAGCTCCAATTTGAAGTGGAATTAATAAATTACTAAATGTCCCACTAAGACCTGCAGTCAATACAAAAAAGACCATAATTGTTCCATGAATGGTAACCAGGGCTAAGTAAATGTTAGGATCCATAACTCCTTCAGGAGCCCAATCGCCTAAAAATATGTCGAATACAGCGAAAGATTGTTCAGGCCAAGCTAATTGTAATCTAAATAATAATGACATTGCAACACCAATAAATCCCATAAACAATACACCAACAATTAGATATTGCTTAGCAATCATTTTATGGTCTTGACTAAAAATATATTTAGTTATAAAAGTTTCTTTATGATGATGATGTTCATCATGACCAGAATTAGAAATATTTGTAGCTACTGACATATTAATTTATTGAATTATTTCAGAAAATGTTTGCTGTTGAGCTTTCCATTTATTATAATCTTTTTCAGACTCTACCACTATTTTCATTTGCATATTATAGTGGGAAGTTCCACAGATTTTTGCACACAATAATAAGTAGTCAAATTGATAAGAATCTAGAGCTTCATCACCATTAGAAATTAGCTCCTGACTTTTATCATATCTAATTTTATTAATTCTATTAACCTTAGCCACTACATCAGAATTGCCTCTCATTTCTTCAGTAGTAATTGTAGGTGTAAAAGAAAATTCTGTAATCATTCCAGGAACACAGTTCATTTGAGCCCTAAAGTGAGGCATATACGCTGAATGAAGAACATCTTGAGATCTCATTTTAAAAATCACCTTTCTATTAACAGGTAAATGAAATTCTTGAGTAACAACAAAGTCATCCATTCCATTTGGATCAGAAGAGTCAATTCCAACAGCATTTTTTCCGTCAAAATCATTTAAAAATCTAACATTAGCGTCTCCTAAAACATTATCCTCTCCTCCGTATCTTGCTTTCCAATTCCACTGTTGAGCATATAATTCAATTACTAATGCATCTTCATCTTCTTCATTAAAATTCATGATTTGCCCCCAAGTAATCATTCCATATATAATTAAAACAAAAAAAATAATAGCGGGAATAACCGTCCAAACCAATTCTAATTTATTATCATGAGTAAAAAAGTAAGCTTTTCTATTATTGATGCCTCTATATTTAAAAGCAAAGTAGTGTAAAACAGCCTGAGTTAGTGTTTGTGCAAATAAAATTATTGCAAAAGAAACCCAAAGTAATGTATCGTATTCAGTTCCATGTTCAGAAGCTGACTCAGGAAGAAGAACCTTAGAATAAGCCCAAAAACAATATATCGTAACAAGATATATAAAAACTAAAAAAGCAAACATTAACTTTCCATGAAGGTCATTGTCTTTATCAGTTGCTATCTGTGAATCGTCTTTTTTTAATCCCATTTGGGACAATTCAAATATTTTGGTGATCTGCCAGATAGCTACACTAGTTAAAATTAGAATTGTTATTGTTAGTAATACTGTCATTTAAAAAAATTAATATTCAAATTTTTCGCTTTCTTTAATAAGGGGATCTCCTGATGGCTCTAAAGGAACTTTTGAAAGACTATTAAAAACTACATAAATAAATAATCCGCTAAAAAATAAAATCCCTGATATTTCTGGAATACCTATAAACCACTGATCTCCTACCGTGCCTGGCATAATCATGTTAAACACATCAATGTAATGGCCAATTAAAATGATAATTCCTGTCATTACAATAAACCAATTAACTCTTTTGTAATCACTATTCATAAGAAGTAAGAAAGGGAAAATAAGATTTAAAGCTATCATACCGAAAAAAGGTAAATTATAATCTTCTATTCTAGTTATAAAATAAGTTACTTCTTCAGGAATATTAGCATACCAAATAAGCATGAATTGAGAAAACCATAAGTAAGCCCAAAAAATACTGACTCCAAACATAAATTTCCCTAAATCGTGAATATGATTATGATTCACTTTTTCTAAATAGCCTTTAGATTTTAAATAAATAGTGACTAGAGCTATAACTGTAATTCCAGACACAAACATACTTGCAAAAACGTACCAACCAAATAATGTACTGAACCAATGTGGGTCAACAGACATTATCCAATCCCAAGACATCATAGATTCAGTGACAATAAAGAAAGCTAAAAACCCAGCCGATATCTGAAAGTTCTTTTTATGATTTGAAATATCATTTGAATTATCTTGAGCTAATGAAAGTTTACGAGAATAATATCTGTAAAGATTCCATCCTAAAATATAAAAAATAGCTCTAGCAATTAAAAAAGGTGAGTTTAAATATCCTGATTTTGCTTGAATAATTTTATCATGCTCAACCACTTCAGGATCCATCCAAACAAACAAATGATTTAAATGCATTGATGAAAGAATTAAAATAATCAAAATAATCAAAGTTCCAGGTAAAAGATAAGCTGTTATACCTTCCATTACTCTAAATAAAATAGGCGACCAACCTGCCTGAGACGCTCTTTGTATAGCGTAAAAAGCTAATGTTCCTAAAGAAAGCATCATAAAAAATAATGCCGCGACATATAATGCAGCCCAAGGTCTATTTTGTAACTGATTTAAAAGGTGTTTATCATGAGAAGAGTCTGGGGAAGAATGAGAACCTAGTTCTGTTGAATTAGAATGAGCTACTTCTTTTTCATGTGAGTCTTTGTTTTTATCTTCATCATGAGATAAGAATTCTTCTTCGTGAGAATCACCATGTGAATTAGAAACCATTTCTTTTGCCTCTTCTACAGAACTTGGAGCAGAATAAAATCCATAGCCAAGGCCAAGAGCGCCTAAAAAAATAAGGGTAAGCGAAAAGATTTTAATATTTTTTGTAAACTTATACATTAATTATTTTATTAATTTCTCTCTTAGACTAATTACATATTGAGATATTTGCCATCTCTCATTAGAATTCACTTGACCTGCATGAGAACCCATTAAATTTTTCCCATACATTAAAACATGGTAAATACTACCTTCTGTTATATCCCTATCATAATAACTAGGTATGCCAAGAAATTTTTCTCTTTTCATAAGGATACCCTGTCCATCTCCTTTTGGACCATGACAAACCGCACAATATATATTGTATAGCTCTTTTCCTTTTTTAATGTTTTTTTCTGAAAGCTTTAACGGAGACATCAAATTATTTTTAGCTAATTCATACCCTTCGTTAGTGTCTTCGTACTCATAAGGAACCCAACCTCTTGGAATACTTCCTTCAGCAGGTAACTGAGCTTCAATACCATTAGCAAAAGCGTCAGACTGTTCGTAAGTACTATAACCTACTGATTCATACATGTTTGGGAAAAATTGATAATTAGGTTTTGAATTATCAAAGCATGAAAGAGTCATAAGACTAAAAACTATCATTAAGCTATAAAAAGTTAATTTCTTCATTACTTAGAATCTTTATTTTCAATTACTCTAATCTCTAATACATCTGTTTTTTCAACTACAGCTTTTAAATCCTTTCCATCGTCATGAAATTTTATTTCAATCAAAAACTTGTCATCTGTAGTTTCTGGAATTGGATTTTCTGCATCTTTAAATGGCCATAATTTGCTTCTTAAATAAAAAGTAATAACCATTAAATGAGCAGCAAAAAACACGGTTAATTCGAAAATAATCGGGACAAAAGATGGCATATTTTCTAAAAATGAAAAACTAGGTTTTCCACCAATATTTTGAGGCCAGTCTGCAATCATAATATAATTCATCATAAAAATGGCAAAACCAAAACCTATACAACCGTATATAAAAGACAGAATAGCTAATCTAGTAGGCTCAAGTCCTAGAGCTTTATCTAGACCATGCACGGGAAATGGAGTGTAAACTTCATCAATCTTATAATTAGAAGCTCTTATCTCTTTGACCGCTTCTATAAGCTTGTCATCGTCATCATACACGGCATGTAAAATTTTCTCAGACATTATTTTTTATCTCTTAATTTTTTATAATTATCTCCTGACGTTTTTAAAATAGTTTTTACTTCAGCTTGAGCTATTACAGGGAATGTTCTTGCGTAAAGTAAGAACAACACAAAAAAGAATCCAATTGTACCTATAAAAATTCCTATATCAACAAATGTAGGAGTAAACATTGTCCATGATGATGGTAAATAATCTCTATGAAGAGATGTAACTATAATGACAAATCTTTCAAACCACATTCCGATATTTACAACTATTGATATAAAAAATGAAAATAAAATACTGGTTCTAAGTTTTTTAATCCACATTAATTGTGGAGAAAATACATTACAAGTCATCATAGACAAATAAGCCCACCAATAAGGACCAGTAGCTCTATTTAAAAAGGCATATTGTTCATATTCTACTCCAGAATACCAAGCCATAAATAACTCTGTGATATAGGCTGTACCAACAATAGACCCTGTAATCATAATTACAATATTCATTAACTCTATGTGCTGGACAGTTATATAGTTTTCTAAATTTGAAACCTTTCTCATTATAATTAACAAAGTATTTACCATTGCAAAGCCTGAAAAAATAGCTCCAGCTACAAAATATGGCGGAAAAATTGTAGTATGCCAACCTGGTATAACAGAAGTAGCAAAATCAAAGGATACTATTGTGTGAACAGACAAAACTAAAGGGGTTGCTAATCCTGCTAACACCAATGAAACCTCTTCAAATCTTTGCCAATCTTTTGCTCTTCCAGTCCAACCAAAACTTACCAAACTGTAAATTTTCTTTTGAAATGGCTTAACAGCTCTATCTCTAATCATTGCAAAATCGGGTAGTAGTCCTGTCCACCAAAAAACTAGTGAGACTGATAAATACGTTGATATTGCGAAAACATCCCAAAGTAATGGAGAATTAAAGTTAACCCACAACGAGCCGTAGGCATTCGGAATAGGAAGAACCCAATATCCAAGCCATGGTCTTCCCATGTGAATTATAGGAAATAATCCTGCTTGCATAACAGAAAAAATAGTCATGGCTTCAGCAGATCTATTAATAGCCATTCTCCATTTTTGTCTAAATAATAATAATACGGCTGAAATAAGTGTGCCAGCGTGTCCAATACCAATCCACCATACAAAATTTGTAATATCCCATGCCCAGCCAACTGTTTTATTCAACCCCCAGACTCCAATTCCTGTCGAAATAGTATAAATCATACATCCTAAGCCCCATAAAAATGCAACTAATGCAATTGAAAAAACTATCCACCATTGTTTATTAGCTTTTCCTTCAACAGCAGCAGAAATATCAACTGAAACATCATGATATGACTTGTTGCCAGTTACTAAAGGCTTTCTAATAGGTGCTTCGTAATGAGATGACATATAATTATTTTATCTTTTTACGTGTTTCTAACTTTTACCTGATACACAACATTTGGTTTTGTACCAACACTCTCTAAAAGATGATACATTCTATCATCTTCTTTTAGTTTTAAAACTTCACTTTCTTTGTCATTAATATCTCCAAAAACTATCGCTCCAGAATCACATGCTGAGGAACAAGCCGTTTGAAATTCTCCATCTTTAATAACTCTACCATCTAGCTTAGCGTCTAAAATTGTTTTTTGTGTTTTCTGAATACACATAGAACATTTTTCCATAACACCCCTCGATCTTACAACAACATCTGGGTTAAGTACCATTTTACCTAAATCATCATTCATGTTGAAGTCAAATTCGTTATTATCACTATAAAGGAACCAATTAAATCTTCGAACTTTATATGGGCAATTGTTTGCACAATACCTTGTTCCAACACACCTGTTATAAGCCATATGGTTTTGACCTTGTCTACTATGTGTAGTAGCAGCTACTGGACATACCGTTTCGCAAGGAGCATGATTACAATGTTGGCACATGACAGGTTGAAAAGCAACCTGTGGGTTTTCAGAAGGATTTTCCATTTCTCCAAAAACAGAAATCGATTCTTTTATTCCGCTAATATTGTCTTTAGTCTCATTGTCTTCTGAAAATGATTCTTGAGAAGAATAATACCTGTCTATTCTAAGCCAATGCATATCTCTTGATCTTCTTACTTCACTTTTTCCAACTACAGGCACATTATTTTCTGCATGACAAGCTATAACGCAAGCTCCGCATCCGGTGCAACCATTTAAATCAATTGAGAGGTTAAAGTGGTGCCCAATTGATCTGTCAAATTCATTCCATATATCAACATCAGGAGATGTAACTGGTGTTTCAATATGATTTAGAGACACTTGAGGAACATGATTCCATTCACTAGATTTTTTTGTGTTAAAAATTTCTAAAGTTGTTTCTTTTATAATATCTCCTCGTCCCATTAACGTGTTGTGTAATTGAACACAAGCAAATTCATGAGTTTCATTAACAGACTCGATGGAAACATTTTGAACATTTACAAAATCTTTATATAAATCATATCCATTTACGCCAGTTTGCAACTCGCTTTTAACTCCGTTACTTCTTCCGTATCCAAAAGAAAGACCAACCGAACCTTTAGCTTGGCCTGGTTGAATAACTACGGGGATTTTTAGCGAACTGCCATCAACTTTAACGTTAGCGTAATTACTATTTAAAGCACCATTAGATTCATTGATGTTTTTTAATCCTAATTTTTTAGCGTCAGATTTTGAAACTGTTAAGTAATTATCCCAAGACACTCTAGTGATCGGATCAGGCATTTCTTGAAGCCAAGGATTGTTAGCTTGACTTCCATCACCCATTGAGATTTTCGAATAAAGAGTCAATTCAAAATCTCCTATATTAGGATCGTTAAGTTTACTTATTCTAGAAGATAAATCTAATTTTACAAAAGATCTATTAGAAGGTTTGTTTTTAGAAAAAACTCCATCATGTAACGCTTGATTCCATGATAAACCTTTTAAAATAGTTTTATTCCAGTTAGACTTAAGTTCATCATAAAATGAACTAGAAATTTCTGACCAGTTTAACAAAACTTCTTGAAATTGTCGAGTATCAAAGAGCGGTTTAATTGTAGGTTGAACTAAACTAAAATCCCCAGATTTCATTTCAACATCACCCCAGGATTCTAAATAATGAGGAGTTGCCGCTACCCACTTGGACAAAATTGCAGTTTCATTATTGTTCATTGAGAAACAAACCGAGAAATCAAGTGATTTTAATGCGTCATTAAATTCTTTAAAATTTGATAGAGTATAGCAAGGATTTACTCCAGCCATAATCAAGCCGTCAATTTTATTATTAGAGATATCTCTTACCAGTTGTGAAACTTTTTTATCATCCCCTTGTCTGGTCAAATTAAGCTTACTGGTGTTTATTACTTCACTATTAATAAGTTGATTTATTTTAAGGGCTAAAACTTGTGCGTCAACATCATCAATTCCAGTGACAAAAACTCCTTTGCCTGCAGATTTTTTTAGACTGTAAGCAATAGATTTTAATTTTTTATCTAATTTTTCATCAACTGAAACATTTGTGTTTTCTCCAGAAATATATTCATATATTTTTAATAGCGCTTTCTTTTGGGCTGAAGGCTTTAAAGGAATTCTAACATCTGCATTTGCTCCAGAAAGAGACATATTAGCCTCTATTTGAAAATGTTTAGACATTTTTCCTTTTTTAGGGATTCTAGATTTAGAATATCCTGAACTAAAACCTCCGCCTTGCCAATCCCCTAAAATATCAGCCCCAACAGAAACAATAACATCCGCTTTAGAAAAATCATAAGTTGGAAGAGCTCTTACGTTATAGCTAAGTTCAAATGCATCTAAAGCTTTAGATTCAGAAATAGTATCATAAACAACATGCTTAATATTTGGAAAATTACTAATGAATTGCTCGATAATTAAATCAGTCGTTGGGCTGGAAAAAGTTTGAGTTAACAACACAACTTTTTTATTTGAAGTACTCATTAATTTTAATTGAGCAGAAATATTCAAATTAAATTGTTCCCAACTAACATTTTGGCCATCCATTGTTGGACCTTGAATTCTAGAACTATCATACATTGATAATACCGAAGCATGAACCCTAGCATTAGGACCATGACTTTCAGATTTAGAATTTTTTTCGATCTTTATAGGTCTCCCTTCTCTGGTTTTTACAAGAACATTTGCAAAATCAAATCCATCTGAAATTGAAGTAGCATAAAAATTTGAAATTCCTGGTCTAATTTGTTCTGGCTGAACAACATATGGAATTGATTTATGTACTGGACCTTCACAACTAGCTAAAGTGGCTGCAGCTGTACTAAACCCAAGATACTTTAAAAAGTCTCTTCTATTAGTGCTTGTATCTTGAAGAGTGTTTTTATCTTCTAAAAAATTATCAACAGGTAATTCGCTTGCAAACTCATTGTTTTTAAGGTTCTCAACTATTGAATTATCTTCCGATAATTCTAGTTCACTTTTCCAATATTTTTTATGGCTCCCCATTTAATATTTATATTGATTTAATAATGACATTTTCCACATTCTAAACCACCCATTTGAGCAGCAGTCAATTCTTCAACCCCATATTTTTTAGACAATTCTTCATGTATCTTAGTGTAATAATCATTGTCTTTAACCTTAATATTAGACTCTCTATGACAATTAATGCACCAGCCCATTGTTAAAGGAGAATACTGATAAAGTATTTCCATTTCCTCAACTGGACCATGACATTTTTGACATTCAATTCCAGCAACAGTTACGTGCTGTGAGTGATTAAAATAAACGAAATCAGGTAAATTGTGTATTCTAACCCACTTTACCGGCTCAGTATCTCCAGTGTAAGATAGTGTGGTTTCGTCCCAACCGACAGCTTTGTATAGCTTTTTAATTTCGTTAGTATAAAAATCTTTGGTATAGCCTTTTTCTAAATCTTCTTCTCCGTTATAATCTGCAATATTTTCATGGCAATTCATACAAACATTAAGAGAAGGAATTCCAGAATGTTTTGAAATTCTAGCTGATGAATGACAGTACTGACATTCTATTTCATTTTCTCCAGCATGAATTTTATGAGAATAATGAATGGGTTGAACAGGCATATAACCCTGATCAACACCAATTTGCATAAAATATCCATAAGCAAAATAAGCACTAGACAGAAGTAATAAAATAACAGATACAAATACTAAAAATTGATTTTTAATAAACCTCTCCCAAATAGGAGTCCCTGAAGATTTTTTTTCATTTATCTCAATTCCTTTATCTGAAGCTAATCTTTTTAAAGTTTTTGTCACTAAAAACAACATTGTTACTAATACAGCCAGAACTAATAAAAGTAGAACAAGCACTAAGTCATTTGTAAAAGAAGATGAACTACTTTGATTAACGTTACTAGAGTTCCCTGCAGAACTAGCAATTGCAGCTGGCGGAGTATAATCAGTGTATTCCAGAATATTATCCATATCCTCATTAGATAATTGAGGGAACGAATTCATAGCTACTTTATCATACTCTTCATAAATAGCAACAGCTTGATCATCTCCAGATTTAATTAGAGCAGCACTGTTTTTTATCCAGGAATACAACCACTCCTTTTCATATTTACTTGAAACACCTTTTAAAGCAGGTCCAATTAATTTTTTATTTAGTTTATGACATGAAGCACAGTTCGCGTTAAATAAACTTTTTCCTTTTGAAATATCAATTTCTTGAGATGAAATGCTTAAAGAAGTGGCTAATAATAACGCTAGGTTAAGGGCCAACAATCTAAGGGCTCTGAAGTTTGAGAAGAGGTTAAGAAATTCTTTCAATAATATTGTTTTTCCTTCCATTAACAATTTAAAAAAATTGTATCAAAATTAGATGCCAAAAATACAACAGAAGAATGATTTTAAAAACCCAAGACAGGTCTAATTTATAATTTATAACGATTCTAAATAGTTGTTTTAAAAATCAAAAGTATTTTTCAATATAAATTATTAATTTAATTTATATTTGTTGTTAAATGAAAGCTTTAAACAACTTAACGCATTTTGCTTTTCTTATAACTTTTTTTTATTCTTTTTCTCAAACCGGATCAATTAAAATAGATCAAGACTCTAAGTTAGATAAAGTAATAAAGCTAAAAAAAGAGGTTAATTTCGAGACATTTACATCAGGCCAATTTACAATTCAGGTTTTTAACGGGAATTATAATGATGGGAAAAAATTAATGGATAGCTTAACGTTTATAAAAAAGTATACTGACTTGTTTTTTAGTTTCGAAACGCCTTATTATAAAATACGAATTGGAAAGTACGTTTCAAAAATTAAAGCTATAAAAGAGTTAGAAAAGATAAAAAAAGATTTTTCTTCAGCTTTTATTCTTAAACCTAATTGATTATTTGATTTTCTTTTTAACTTCTACTTCAGAATAAGCTTCAATAACATCTCCAATTTTAACGTCATTATAATTTTTAATTTGAATACCGCATTCATATCCCTTAGCAACTTCTTTAGCATCGTCTTTAAATCTCTTTAAAGCAGATAAGGTTCCTGAGTTAACAACAATCCCATCTCTGATAATTCTAATATTTGAATTTCTAAATATCTTTCCATCTGTAACCATGCAACCTGCAATAGTTCCAACTTTAGAAATTTTAAATGTCTCCCTTATTTCTGCATTTCCTGATATTTCTTCTTTAAACACAGGAGACAACATCCCTTCCATTGCATCTTTAAGATCGTTAATAGCGTCATATATTATAGAATAATTCCTGATATCTATCTCTTCTTTATCTGCAATTTGTCTAGCGTTACCTGTTGGTCTAACATTGAAACCAATAATAATCGCATCAGAAGCAGAAGCTAGAAGAACATCTGACTCAGTAATGGTTCCTACGGCCTTATGAATTATATTAACATGTATTTCTTCAGTAGAAAGCTTTTGAAAAGAATCAGTCAAAGCCTCTACAGAGCCATCCACATCTCCTTTTAAAATTATATTTAATTCTTTAAAGTCTCCTAAAGCAATTCTTCTGCCTATTTCATCTAAAGTAATATGCTTCTGAGTTCTAACTGATTGCTCTCTTACAAGTATCGTTCTTTTAACAGCGATTTGCTTTGCCTCTTTTTCATCTTCAAAAACATTAAATTTATCTCCAGCTTGAGGGGCACCATCAAGACCTAATATAGAGACAGGAATTGATGGCCCTGCTTCAATAATAGCATTTCCTCTTTCATCTTGCATAGCCTTTACTTTACCAGAATGCCGTCCTGCTAACAAATAATCTCCAACCTTTAAAGTTCCTGTTTGAATTAATATGGTAGACATATAGCCCTTGCCTTTATCTAAAAAAGCTTCCACTACTGTTCCAATCGCTAATCTATCTGGGTTAGCTTTTAGTTCTAAAAATTCAGCCTCTAATAAAACTTTTTCAAGCAATTCATCTACACCAGTTCCTTTCAACGCTGAAATATCATGAGATTGGATTTTTCCTCCCCATTCTTCAATTAACAAGTTCATTCCTGAAAGTTTTTCTTTAATTTTATCAGGGTTTGAGTTCTGTCTGTCTATCTTATTTATTGCAAAAATAATAGGAACCCCTGCTGCTTGAGCATGACTAATCGCTTCCTTAGTTTGAGGCATTACATCATCATCTGCAGCAATAACAATAATAACTATATCCGTGAGTTGAGCCCCTCTAGCTCTCATGGCCGTAAATGCTTCGTGTCCAGGAGTGTCTAAAAAAGTAATTTTTTGACCATCTTTTAATATTACATTGTACGCCCCAATATGTTGAGTAATTCCACCTGACTCCCCAGCAATAACATTCTCTTCTCTTATATAGTCTAATAATGAAGTTTTTCCATGATCTACGTGCCCCATAACTGTAACAATTGGCGCCCTTGGAAGTAAATCTTTCGGGTCATCCTCTATTGCCTTAATAGAATCCTCAATATCAGCAGTCACAAACTCTACTTCAAATCCAAATTCATCGGCAACAATAGTTAAAGTTTCAGCATCAAGTCTCTGGTTCATTGTTACCATAATCCCTAAGGACATACAAGTGGAAATAATATCAGTAGAAGTAACTTTCATCATTGTAGCAACTTCACCAACAGTAATAAATTCTGTAACCTTAATTGTTTTTTTATCAGCTTCGTTTAAAGCTAAATCTTCATCAGATTTAAATTTATGAAAATCTCTTTTTTCCTTTCTGTATTTAGCTCCTTTTGAAGTAGAGGATCTTCCTTGAAGTTTCTTTAAAGTTTCGCTTATTTGTTTTTTAACATCAACCTCAGATGGCTCAACAGAAAGAGTTTTCGATTTTGGTTGTTTTGTGAAATTTATTTTTTTAGAATCAGGACTAGGTTTAACTGGATCTTTAGTTACTCTTATCCTTTTTCTTTTTGAACTAGCCGACCCAAACGAAGGCTTATTAGTTCCATTACTAGGCTTTGATGTTTTGAACTGATCTAAATCTATTTTATCACCCACAGTCTTAAGACCGCTTAGCTTTTTATATTGTGTCTTGATGTTACTCTCAACTTTTTTCTCTATTACAATCTCAACTTTTTCTGAATCTACTTTTTTTATTTTGATTTCTTTTAAACCCTCTTCTACTTTAGGAGATTTTTCAACAACAGGAGATTTTGATTTTTTTTTGAATTGATCTAAATCTATTTTTCCTAATTGAACTGGCTTTTTGACTTCAGCTCTTGCTTCAATTAATGCATTTTGATTTTTTATTTTCTCTTCTTGCTCTTTCTCTATTTGAATTCTTAACTCTTCTTTTTGCTTTCTTTTTTCTTCACTTAAATCATGAGACTCAACTTTATTAGATTTGTCAGAGCTAAATTCATTCAAAAATAAATTATACTGCTCTTCAGATATTTTAGTTGTTGGCCTTGCCTCAATAATGTGATCATTTGAAGCTAAAAATTCAACAGCTCTATCTAAAGATATGTTAAACTCTCGTAGCGCCTTATTTAATCTAGTTAATTTCACTTCACTCATAAAAAAATATAAAAATTTTATTCTGAAAATTCAGCACTTAATACCTTTCTTATTTCTAGAATTGTTTCTTCTTCTAAATCAGTTCTTTTCATTAAATCTTCCACATCTTGCTCTAGAACACTTTTAGCAGTATCTAAACCAGCTTTTTTTAGTTCTTCTAAAACCCAACTTTCAATTTCATCTGAAAACTCTGTTAATTCAACATCTTCTTCAGCTCCTTCTCTATAAACATCAATTTCATAACCCGTTAATTGACCTGCTAGTCTAATGTTATGCCCTCCTCTACCTATCGCTTTAGAAACTTGGTCTGGATCCATAAATGCTTCGACGGTTTTCTTTTCTTCGTTAATTTTTAAAGAAGATATTTTTGCAGGACTCAAAGCTCGAGTTATTAATAGCTGAATGTTACTCGTGTAGTTTATTACATCTATATTTTCATTGCCTAACTCTCTTACTATTCCATGAATTCTTGAACCTTTCATTCCAACACATGCTCCAACTGGATCAATTCTATCATCATATGAATCAACGGCTACTTTGGCTTTTTCTCCAGGTATTCTTACAACTTTTTTTACTGATATTAATCCATCAAATACTTCTGGAATATCTTGCTCAAAAAGTTTTTCTAAAAATCTAGGAGAAGTCCTTGAAAGCACAATAGATGGCTTATTACCTTTTAACTCGACAGATTCTATAACCCCCCTAACATTATCGCCTTTTCTGTAAAAATCTGATGGAATTTGACGGTCTTTAGGCATTATTAGCTCATTTCCTTCATCATCCAAAAGAATAACAACATTATGACGAATATGATGAACTTCAGCTGTATAAATTTCCCCTATTAAATCTACAAATTGCTTATATACAATTCCATTATCATGCTCTTGAATTCTAGAAACTAAATTTTGCCTAAGTGACAAAACAACTCTTCTGCCAAGATCAACAAGTTTAACTTCTTCAGAAACATCTTCACCAACTTCAAAATCTGGTTCAATTTTTCTAGCTTCAGTAAGGGTTATTTCTTGATTTTCATCTTCAACCGCATCATCTTTAACAACAACTCTATTTCTCCAAATTTCTAAATCTCCTTTATCAGGATTAATGATAATATCAAAATTATCGTCATCACCATATTTCCTCTTTAAAGTGTTTCTAAAGACCTCTTCTAAAATAGACATAAGAGTTACTCTGTCAATAAATTTTTCGTTTTTAAATTCTGAAAATGATTCAATTAAGGTTAAATTTTCCATTTACTTATGTTTTAAAATTCTACTATTAAATTTGCTTTTTTTATCTTATCAAATGCAATTGATTTATTTTTTTTAACTGAAACCTTCCCCTTTCCAATTGGTTTAGCTTCTCTAGCAATCCACTCAATTGTTATTTCACTTTCACTAACTTCTGTTAAATTTCCAATAAATTCAATTCCGTCAACAGACAGGACATTTAATTTTCTTTTAATATTTTTTATAAATTGTCTTTGAGAAACTAAAGGTGAAAAAAGTCCTGCTGAACTAACATCAACAGAAAAATCATCTAATTCTTCATTCAAATTCTTTTTTAAAAATTTAGTCAATCCAACACAATCTATAATTTTAACCCCGTTATCTCCATCTAAAGTGATGTTAATTTTATTTGAAGAATCTATAGAGAAGTCAACCAAAAACAGAGTTGGCTTGTCAATAAAAAACTCTTCCATCAAATCTTCTAAAACTTTTCTCAAACTATATATTTAATAAAGAGGGGGACAGTGTCCCCCTCAATTTTTCAGTAATGCTGTGCAAATATAATAAATTCTATTACAATAAACTTAAACACAACCACATAATGAATTATAGTTGGCCTACTAGGGCTCGAACCTAGACTCTCCTGGACCAAAACCAGGCGTGTTGCCAGTTACACCATAGGCCAATATAAAGTCCGGCAAATTTAGTATAAAGTTTTTGCTAGACAAATAAATTATAATTTAAAAAAGTTATTGTAAAAATTTAATAGAGATTATTGTTTATTTTTGATCTGAAAAATATTAAAAAATGAATATTAAAAAATTTGAAAAATGGAATAGTTTCATTGGTTTAATTGCATTTTTAATTGCATTTACTACCTATTTTTTAACTGTTGAACCTACAGCGAGTTATTGGGATGCGGCTGAATATATTTCAACATCTGCTAAATTACAAGTAGGCCACCCGCCTGGAGCTCCGTTTTTTCAAATGTTAGGGGCATTTTTTTCTTTTTTCGCCTCTGATTCAGATCAAATTGCATTTATGGTAAATATGATGTCTGTGTTAGCGAGTGCTTTTACTATACTTTTTTTATTTTTCACTTTAACAATTATTGGGAAAAAACTTATTTTAAAATCTGAAACAATTTCTAATTCAAAAGCTTCCTTAATACTTAGTTCGTCATTACTTGGTTCCATGTGTTTTACATTTTCCGACAGCTTTTGGTTTAATGCCGTTGAAGCAGAAGTCTACGCAATGGCTACAATGATTATGGCATTACTTTTTTGGCTAGGTTTCAAATGGGAAGAGAATATTGACGCAGAACGAGGCAATAAGTGGCTGATATTAATATCTTTTGTTATAGGCTTGTCATTTGGAGTTCATTTTATGGGTCTATTAGCAATTCCTGCTATTGGAATGATTTATTTTTTTAAAAAAAACCCCAACCCTTCTTTTAAAAGTTTTTTAATTGCTAATGTTATTTCAGTCACAATACTACTATTCATATTTAAACTATTACTTCCTTCAACATTAGGTCTTTTTGGGAACCTTGAAGTCATATTCGTAAACAGCTTTGGACTCCCTTTTAATTCTGGCACTGTTTTTACGGCTGTTTTAATTCTCATATTATTTTATTCTGGGATTAAAATAACTAGAAAAAGAAATTGGATCAAAATAAATACTTTATTACTCTGTGTGATGTTTGTTTTTATCGGTTTTTCTTCATGGTTAATGATCCCTATTAGATCAAATGCTAATACTGTTATCAATGAAAATGCTCCTTCAGATGCTCGTGCTTTATTAGCTTATTACAACTTAGAACAATACCCGGATACACACATATTTTATGGACCAATGTTTTCGGATGCTTATGCAGGCCAAGATCCTGCCAATCCCTATAAAGATGACAAACCTAAGTATGAAAAAGATCTCAAATCTGGAAAATATATAATAGTCAATGACTGGGAATCTGGAAAAATAAACTCTAATAGTGAGCATATTGGATTATTGCCAAGAATGTGGAGCTCAGAACATGCCTCAAATTACATGAAACATTTTGGCTTCTTGGAGTTTGAGATTAAGCGTGAATTTAAGACTGAAAACCAATTATTACAATTGGTTTCGGATTTTAAAACAAAAGTAAATGAGGGAGATGTAGATTCCGAAAATTATCATAAATTTTTATCTGAATACGGGGGTTATTTAGATATAAAAAAACCCACACTTATACAAAATTTAAAATATCTTTTTCAATATCAAATGAGCTCAATGTATTGGAGGTATTTTTTGTGGAATTTTAGTGGAAAACAAAATGACCTTCAATGGAAATATGATGTCTTAAATGGAAATTGGATAAGTGGAATAGACTTTATAGATGAACTTAAGCTAGGCCCCCAAACCAACCTGCCATCAGATGTAATAGATAATAAAGGAAGGAATACGTATTATATGCTGCCATTGTTATTAGGAATCATTGGATTATTTTTTCTTTTCAAGAAAGACAAAAATCTTTTTTGGATTGTCACTGTGTTATTTCTTTTTACTGGCTTAGCTCTTAAAGTTTATGTAAATGAGAGAGTTTTTGAGCCAAGGGAAAGGGACTATGCCTTGGTTGGGTCTTTTTATGTTTTTTGCATTTTTATTGGTTTAAGTATTTTCTCATTAAATAAATTTATTCAATCTTTTGTCAAAAGTAAAATATCGATTCCTTTTACGGTTTTGTCTCTATTGTTAGTTCCGTTATTAATGGCATTTGAAAACTGGGATGATCACGATCGATCTAACAGGTATACTGCCCAATCCCTTTCAAAAGCATATTTAGATTCCATTAAAGAAGGAGTGGATTCTATGATATTTACAATTGGGGACAATGACACCTTTGCATTGTGGTATGCTCAAGAAATAGAAAATTATAGAACAGACGTAAGAACAATCAACACCAGCCTAATTGCTACTGACTGGTATATAGATCAAATGAAAAGAAGATCGTATAATAGTAGTCCTATTCCATCACAATTAACCCACAAACAATATGCTTATGGAATAAGAGACTATGTTAAACACGAAGCTTTAATTGATTCAACAAGGTGGGATATTAAAGATTTTATGAACTGGATTTCTAGTGACCATCCTCGAACAAAATACAGCAATCTGTTAAATCAATACGGAGCTGACTTAGAAAATATTCCGAAGTTTACTCAAAATATGATTTATTACCCTACTAATAAAATAAGAGTTTCGGTTAATAAAAAAAATGTGCTTGAAAGCGGTTTAGTAGAAGAAAAAGATTCTGCTTTAATTTTGGACTATATTGATATTGACCTTCCTAATAGCGGTTTATATAAAAATCAATTACTAATGCTAGATATTTTAGCTAATAACGACTGGAAAAGACCAATATATTTTACTGGGGGGAGCTATAATGATGCTGAATACCTTTGGATGAAGGATTACCTTCAATTAGATGGGCTAGTTTACAAACTTGTACCTATAAAGACTCAAATAAACAAAAACAACCCCTATGAACTTGGAAGAATTGATGCCGATTTAATGTATTCAATTGTAAAAGGCTGGGAATGGGGAAACTCAGAAAGCAGTGAAATTTATCACGACCCTGAAACCAGAAAAAATAGTATTTCTTTTAGAGGAAATTTACATAGATTGGCTTTAGAATTAATGAAGGAGGGTAAAGATAATAAAGCCGAAGAAATTTTAGATTTATCGATAAGTAAAATGCCAATAGATTATTTTGGTTTTTATAGTTTGATTGAACCCTATATCTCTTCATATTATAAACTTGAAAATTTTGAAAAAGGAGATGACTTATTTAATAAGTTAGCTAAAAAATATCAAGAGAATTTAAATTACTATTCTCAAGCTTCAAAATCAAAAAATGAAAGATTTTCTATATACACTTATGCAGAAAATATAATTACAGATACTGAAAGGTACAGGACTTTAGTTGAATCTTCGCTAGGATCAAATGATAGGAATTTGAAATCTAAAGCCATAAAAGAATTTATTAATAGTTCTGATTACGTTAAGGATTTATACGGTGATTACGAGTATTACACTCTAATGATTCCCTTTTTAAAAGAATTGTACAGCTCTAAAGAATATAATGTAGCTAAAGATCTTTACTTAAACATCTCTATTCAATTAAACGAAAGACTAGAGGTTTTTATTTCAATGTCAGAAGAAAACAGGAGAAGTTATAATGAAAATATTACCAATGATATTTATCAATTCAGTACAATTATAAGTATTTTAAAAAATTATGGAAAAGATGAAGATTTTATAAAATCAGAGTTAGATTCTTTTCTTGTTTTAAATGAAAAATTAAATATTAAATAAAGTCATTAATAAGGTTTATTAGAGTATTAGCATCTTGCTCTCCGCTTTGTCTCCAAACCATTTTTCCTCCTTTATATATCATTAAAGTTGGAAGCCCTTTGACTCTTAACGCCTCTTTTAATTCATTATTCTTATCAACATTTATTTTTATTACTTTCCCTTTATCTCCAATAGCAGCAGCAACATCTCTTAAAACAGGGTGCATAGCGCTAGAAGAATCATCCCAATCACCATAAAAATCTAATAAAATGGGAATTTCTAAATTGATGAGCTCACCAAATTTTGACATATGACAAGGATTATAATTAATGCTAAAGTAGTCATTTTAAGAAATATAAGTTTTTTTAAGTGTTATAACAGATATTTCTGGCCACACTCCAACCCTTCCCGGGAAGCCTAAAACTCCAAATCCTCTATTTACATTTAGATACTGCATTTTCTCAAAATACATCCCCGCCCAATATTTATAAACCCATTTAACAGGGCTCCATTTTATCCATCCTGGTATTTCAATTCCAAATTGCATGCCGTGAGTGTGTCCACTTAAAGTCAAATTAAAGTGAGTGTTGTGATTTACTAATACTTTCTCCCAATGAGAAGGATCGTGACTCATAACAATTTTAAAATCCTTATCATTTAAACCTACACATGCCTTGTCGATATCTCCACTTTTCTTAAATCCTCCTTTTCCCCAATTTTCAACACCAACCAAATAAATATGTTGATTATTAGATTGTATTTTTTTGTTTTCATTTAATAATAAATTAAACCCCATTTCTTTTTGAAAATTTAAAAGATTAGTGAAATTATCTTTTTTATCTTGATCTGACTTCCAATTAACATAATCCCCATAGTCGTGATTTCCTAATACAGAATACTTTCCGTCCTTAGCTTTAATTTTAGAGAAAATTTTCATCCATTTAATTAATTCATTTGCTTTATTATTCACAAAATCTCCAGTAAAAAGAACTAAATCTGAATTTTCTTTATTAATTAAGTCAACTGCGTACTCTACTTTATTAATTTTTTCAAGACTTCCTGAGTGAATATCTGAAATGTGCGTAAGCTTATAGCCGTCAAATTCTTCTGGTAAATCATCAAATTCTAATTCATATTTCAAAACCCTATAGTTATGTCTTCCCTTATAAATACCGTGAATAACAAAAGGAATAGGCAACGCAGCTATAATTAGAGCAATTTTACTAACAAAATTTCTTCTTTGAATAAAAAATTTATTTGACTCGTTTGATTTAATAAAAAAATTATAAATAGAATGTATAATTCTTGTAAAATCTTCAATAAACAAAAATGAAATAATAATTAATTTAAATACAAGTAGGATTAAGAAAAAAGCAAATGGTATAGAAAGGTAATTATAAAAAACATCTGAAAAGCTTAAAGAATTTTTATTGATTACTATGAGTCTAAAGATTAAATTAAATATTATTAAAGCATTAGTTATAAAATAAGCTTTTAAGGTCCAGTTGTTTTTAAAAGCAGTTTTAAAAGCTTGAAATGCGTATATTTCAATTAATAACAATACAATAACAAGAAATGTCCATCTCAAAGCTATATTTTTTAAATTAGCCCTCAAATGTAAAAAATATAAATGCAAGCAAAAAAGAAATTATTTTTAATAGATGCTTATGCTTTAATTTTTAGAGGCTACTATGCGTTTATAAAAAACCCAAGAATCAACTCAAAAGGCATGGATACTAGTGCCATTATGGGTTTTATGAACTCTTTGTTAGACTTAATAAAAAGAGAAAAGCCGGACCATTTAGCTGTAGCTTTTGACAAGGGAGGCTCAAGCGATCGTCTAGAAATTTTTTCAGATTATAAAGCAAACAGAAACGAAACACCTGACCCTATTATAATTGCTGTCCCATATATTCATGCCATTTTAAATGCTATGCATATCCCTATTTTAATTAAAAATGGGTATGAAGCGGATGATATTATTGGAACGGTTGCTAAAGAAGCCGAAAAGAATAATTATGAAGTTTTTATGGTCACTCCTGATAAAGATTTTGCTCAATTAGTCTCAGAAAATATTTTTATGTATAAACCTGCAAGAATGGGTAATGGGATTGAAATATGGGGAGTAAAAGAAGTTCAAGAAAAGTTTGAAGTATCAGATCCATTGCAGGTAATAGATTTTCTAGGAATGATGGGAGATTCAGTAGATAACATACCTGGTTTACCTGGTGTCGGAGAAAAAACGGCTAAGAAATTCATTGCAGAATATGGAACAATGGAAAATCTTTTAGCTAATACTCATCAAATCAAGGGAAAGTTAAAGGAAAAAATTGAACAAAATATAGACAAAGGTATTCTTTCCAAAAAATTAGCTACAATAATTTTAGATGTCCCTATTGAATATGAATTTAAGAATTTCAAGCTTGAAGAACCTAACTCAGAGAAAATTAAAGAAATATTTGATGAGCTTGAATTTTTAAGAATGAAAGAGAATTTTTTTAAAATTTTTCAGAACGAAAAAGAAATTGAAATAAAAGTCAATTCTAATAATGAAGAAATACAATATGACCTATTTAATTCTCCAGGTGAAATAAGTATTGATTCGTCAAACAGTTTTACAGATTTAGCTAATTCAAATCATTTTTATCAACAAATTAAAACTGAATTAAGCAGAAAATTACTGTTTGATAAAATAGATAAGCAGTCAGAAATTTCTTTTAATGTTTTAAATACTAATATCGAAAATCATTCTTTTGGTATATGCTTCTCTTGGCAATCAAAAAAAAGTTATTTCATTACAATTCTTGAAAATGATCAAAAATCTTTAGCAAGGATAAAATCTATTTTTCAAAACAATAACATAACCAAAATTGGATATGATTTAAAAAATCAGCTTAAAACTCTTAATGGATATGAAATTATTACTGAAGGGCCTTGTTTTGATACTAAAATTGCACACTATCTAATTAACCCAGATATAGGGCATGATTTTAATATACTTTGCAAAAACTACCTTAACTATAAAGTGATTAATGATTTAAACTCAAATTTAGATCATGAAATTAATATAGGAATGGAAAAAAGTGATTTATCTTTTCAGCTTAAAAAATTTTTGATTACTGATTTAAAAAAAGGAAGTCTATTAAGTCTTTTTGAAAAAATTGAGATGCCCTTGTTGATGGTTCTTTCAATAATGGAAATTAATGGAATAAAAGTTAGTTCAAGTTTTTTAAAAGATCTTTCCAATAATTTTCATAATGACCTTAAGCTAATTGCAGAAAGAATTTTTAATTTAACAGAATTCCATTTCAACCTATCATCTCCTAAGCAGTTAGGTGAAGTCCTTTTTGACAGGCTTAAAATAGTAGACTCTCCAAAAAAAACTAAATCTGGTCAATATTCTACTTCAGAAGAAGTGCTATCCAAACTTGCGAAAGATCATCAGGTTGTGAAAGAAGTTTTAGAATGGAGGTCTTTACAAAAATTAATTAACACTTATGTAGATGCACTACCTAAACAAATCAGTCCGATTTCTAATAGAATTCATGCTGTGTTTAATCAAGCGGTGGCTGCCACAGGAAGGTTAAGCAGCAATAACCCGAACCTTCAAAACATTCCCATTAGAAGTAAAAGAGGCCGATTAATTAGAAAAGCTTTTATTTGTGAAAATTCAAATTACGTAATGCTTTCTGCTGATTATTCTCAAATTGAACTTAGAGTAATTGCATCTTTAAGCGAGGACCCTAATATGATTTCTGCTTTTAAAAACAACGAAGATATTCACAGCTCTACTGCTTCAAAAGTATTTAATATAGATATTTCTAGCGTGACAAGTGAACAAAGAAGTAATGCTAAAACTGTAAATTTTGGAATTATATATGGCGTTTCAGCTTTTGGGTTAAGTAATCAAACCTCTCTTAGTCGTTTAGAGTCAAAAGAATTAATTGAATCCTACTTTAACGCATACCCTCAGCTTAAAAGCTACATATCTAATCAAATCAATTTTGCTAGAGAAAATGGTTATGTAGAAACTCTTCTTGGAAGAAAAAGGTATTTAAAAGACATTAATTCTAGAAATCCAATCGTAAGGGGTGCTGCAGAAAGAAATGCCGTTAATGCTCCAGTACAGGGAAGTGCCGCAGACATTATAAAGATAGCTATGATTAACATTCAAAAAATCATTACCAATTCTAAATTAAAATCTAAAATGCTTGTTCAAGTACACGATGAATTAATCTTTGAAATTCATAAATCTGAATTAGATGAAATGAAAAAAATAGTTAAATATGAAATGGAAAATGCCTTTGCATTAAAAGTTCCACTAGTAGTTGATGCTGGAATTGGAGAAAACTGGTTTGAAGCACACTAATTATTTTATTTATTTTAGCATTTGCAGATTTCATTTATTGTTGTAGATTTGCTGGCCAATAAAAGGGATAGAATTATCTTTCTCTAAGAAAAAAAATATTTTGGATTCATTAACATACAAAACAATATCTGCAAATAAGGCTACAGTTAATAAAAACTGGGTCATTGTAGATGCTAGCGGACAGACTCTTGGTAGAATGTGTTCAAAAGTTGCTAAGCTAATAAGAGGAAAGTACAAAACAGACTTTACCCCTCACGTTGATTGTGGAGACAACGTAATAATCATAAATTCTGAAAAAATAATTTTATCAGGAAATAAATGGGATCAAAAAGAATATATAAGACACACTGGTTATCCAGGTGGACAAAGATCTTTAACTGCAAAAGAATTATTCGCTAAAGATCCTGCAAGGTTAGTTGAAAAATCTGTTAAGGGTATGCTGCCGAAAAACAAATTAGGTGCAGTTCTATTTAGAAATTTAAAAGTTTTTGTTGGAGAAAATCATAAACATGAAGGTCAAAATCCTGTTTTAATTAATTTAAATGATTTAAAATAATCTATGGAAGTAATTCACAAAATCGGAAGAAGAAAAAAATCTGTTGCAAGATTATATTTATCTAAAGGAAAAGGAGCTTACACAATTAATGGAAAATCTCTGGAAGAATACTTCCCAACTGCAATTTTACAATATAAAATAAATCAACCTTTTACATTAACCGAAACATTATCAAGTTATGACATTAAGGTGAATGTATATGGTGGCGGAACAAATGGTCAAGCTGAATCCATTAGATTGGCAATTTCAAGAGCTCTTTGTGAAATTGATGAAGAATATCGTCCTTTATTAAAAAAAGAAGGTCTAATGACGCGAGATCCTAGAATGGTTGAAAGAAAAAAATTCGGACAGAAAAAAGCAAGAAAGAAATTCCAATTTTCAAAACGTTAATAGCGAATTTGATAATTAGAATAAAGTTCATATAAATATTGAAATTAACCTGTTGTCCTATTTCGCAAATAGCGAAAGTTAGTTTAGCATCTAAATAAATAATAAATATTTATTGCTAATCATACGGAACGTAAACTAAAAAAAATGACAAAAATTCAAATTAAACCTCTTCTAGAGGCTGGTGTTCACTTCGGACACTTAACAAGAAAGTGGAATCCTAACATGGCTCCGTATATATATATGGAAAAAAATGGAATCCACATTATTAACCTTTACAAAACTGCTTCTAAAATAGAAGAATCTTCCGATGCTTTAAGCAAAATAGCTGCATCTGGTAGAAAAATTTTATTTGTTGCTACTAAAAAACAAGCCAAGGAGATTGTTTCTAAGGCAGCTTCTGAGGTGAATATGCCTTACATCACAGAAAGATGGCCTGGAGGAATGCTAACAAACTTTATAACTATCAGAAAGGCCGTTAAGAAAATGTCTGCAATTGACAGAACAAAGCAAGATGGAACTTTTGAAGCCTTATCTAAAAGAGAGAAATTACAAATTGACAGATTAAGAGCTAAGTTAGAAAAAAACTTAGGGTCAATTACTGATATGACTAGACTTCCTGGAGCATTATTTGTTGTAGATATAAGAAGAGAACATATTGCAATTAGAGAGGCTCAAAAATTAAATATTCCTATTTTTGCGATGGTAGATACCAATTGTGATCCAAAAGATGTAGACTTCGCAATTCCATCTAACGATGATGCATCTAAGTCTATCGATATAATTCTTAATTATGTTTCTAGTGCAATAAAAGATGGTTTGGAAGAAAGAAAAAAAGAAAAAGATGAAGCTGATTTAATTAAAGAAAAAGAAGAATCTTCTAAGAATAATCCTGTCTCTGAAGTTAAAGAAGATTCAAAAGAAGATTCAAAAGAAGAAGTTAAAGGTGACTCTAATGAAAAAAAGAAAAGAGTTAGAAAAAAAATTACAAAGAAATCTGAAGAATAATAATTATGGGTAAAATAACTGCATCTGAAGTAAACAATCTCAGAAAAATATCTGGGGCCGGAATAATGGATTGTAAGAATGCATTGGTAGAAGCAAGTGGAGATACTGAAATAGCTATTGAATTATTAAGAAAAAAAGGTCAAAAAGTAGCAGCTAAAAGAGCTGATAGGGAATCATCTGAAGGAGCTGCAATTGCAAAAATTAACTCTGATTCGACTAGTGGTGTGATAATTTCTCTTAACTGTGAAACTGATTTTGTTGCTAAAAATGAAAGTTTTATTTCATTAGCAAATGAATTAGCTGAACTTGCCATTAATCATAACACCATGGATGAGTTTTTAAACTCTTCTATTGATTCTATGACAGTTAATGACAAGCTAATTCAGCAAACTGGAGTTATTGGTGAAAAGTTAGTTATAGGTAGTTTTGAAAAAATATCAGCCTCTTATGTAGGAAAATATATTCATGCTGGAAATAAAATTGCTACAATTGTAGGGTTTTCTTCATCTGTTGAAGGAATAGAAGAAGCTGCAAAAAATGTTGCAATGCAAGTAGCCGCGATGAATCCTATTTCATTAGATGAAAATGGTGTTGATCAAAAAACTATAGACAAAGAAATTGAAATAGCTAAAGAGCAATTAAGACAAGAAGGTAAGCCAGAGGCTATGTTGGATAATATCTCGAAAGGAAAACTAAAAAAATTTTTTAAGGACAATACCTTAGTTAATCAAGATTATATTAAAGATAACAAACAAAGTGTTTCTTCTTATATTAAGTCTATAGATTCAGATTTAACAATAACTCATTTTCGAAGAGTCGGCTTAGTTTAAAGTTTTTTAAAAGGTTTATTTAAGCCTTGTTAATATTATAATAATCATTGATTATATTTACAATAATAATCCTAAAATGATTTATAAAAGAATTCTTTTAAAATTAAGTGGTGAAGCTTTATTAGGCGAAAGACAATATGGGATTGATCCCATTAGAATTTCACAATATGCTCAAGAGATCAAAAAAGTTACTAACCTTGGAGTTGAGATTGCTGTTGTAATTGGTGGTGGCAATATTTTTAGAGGTGTTTCTGCAGCAAGTAACGGAATGGATAGGGTTCAAGCAGACTATATGGGTATGCTAGCTACGGTAATAAACGGTCTCGCTTTACAAAGTGCACTAGAAGAAGAAAACGTACCAACCAGACTACAAACTGCAATTAAAATAGAAGCAGTGGCTGAAGCTTATATCAAAAGGAAAGCAGTAAGGCACTTAGAGAAAAAAAGAGTTGTGATATTTGGAGCGGGCACAGGAAATCCATTTTTTACAACAGACTCTGCAGCTGTTTTACGAGCTATAGAGATCAATGCCGATGTGATTTTAAAAGGAACTAGGGTTGATGGTGTTTATGATTCTGATCCTGAAAAAAACAAAAATGCTACTCAATATGATTCTATTTCATTTGAAAGTGTTTTAAGAAAAAATCTTAAAGTAATGGATAGCACTGCTTTCACTTTAAGTCAAGAAAATAATTTGCCTATTATTGTTTTCAATATGAACAAAGGGGGCAATCTATTAAAAATAATTTCTGGAGAAAAAATAGGTACAATCGTAAAATAGTTGCTTATGGAAGAAATTGAATTTATTATTGAAGCTTGTGAAGAATCTATGGATAGCTCCATAAAATATCTTGAAAAAGCATTGCTTAATATTCGAGCAGGAAAAGCAAGTCCTTCAATGCTTGCTAGTGTCAAATTAGACTACTATGGCTCTTTAACATCTTTATCCCAAATATCAAATATCAACACACCTGATGCTCAAACAATTTCCGTTCAACCATGGGAAAAAGATAAATTATTAGATATTGAAAAAGCTATAATGGTAGCTAATTTAGGTTTTAATCCCATGAATAATGGCGAGTCAATAATTATAACTATCCCTCCTTTAACAGAAGAAAGAAGACGTGAACTTGTTAAGATTGCAAAAACTGAAATAGAAGATGCAAAAATTAGTATTAGAAATTCTAGAAAGGAAGCAAATAATGAAATTAAAAAATCTGAAGTTTCTTTAGATCAGAAATCTTTATCGGAGAAAAGCATTCAAGATCTGACAGATAAATCTATTTCTAAAATAGATCAAATATACTTGATAAAAGAAAAAGAAATCTTATCTGTTTAAGCAATTAAAAATATTGAATTTTAAATAATAATGAGCAAAACAAAACACTCCAAAATATGGGGGATTTTAGCTCGAGTAATTTTAAGGAATAGAATTCTTTTTTTATTGTTGATATTACTGAATACGCTTTTTCTTTCTACTCAATGGAAACATATGAAATTTAGCTATTCTGAAGCTAATCTGTTGCCAAAAAATCATTCTTATAATTTAGCATATGATGATTTTACAAAAAATTTTGGTGAGGAAGGAAGCCTGATTTTAATCGCTGTAAACGACTCTAGTTTATTTGATCTAGATAATTTTAATTCCTGGATTAAGTTAAGTGAAAGTTTTAAAAGCAATGAAGGGGTGAATAGCGTTCTTCATGTTGGCAATATTCCTGTTATTTCAAAAGAAATAAAAAACAAGAACTTTATTTTAGATTCAATTATTAATTATAATTTCTCTAATATATCGGATCTTAATAAATTTAAAACTAATCTTTTTAATGATTACCCTTTCTATGAAAATATTTTGTTTAGTGAAAACAAAAAAACAGTTCAAACCGCAATCTATTTAAATAAAGAAATTATTAATAATGCTGAAAGAATATATTTTATTAATGAAGTATTCATTCCTAAAATAAAAGCATTTGAAAAGCTAACCAAAATTGATATTAGAATTTCTGGCATGCCCTATATAAGGACATTAAATGCTCAAAATATAATGGATGAGATCGGTAAATTTGTATTGATAGCTATTTTAGTTACTGTGCTTATTTTCTTTTTCTTTTTTAGATCATATAGAGCTACGCTCATAACACTTACTGTTGTTATAATAGGAGTTATGTGGGCTCTTGGAGTTTTAGGTCTTTTTAGATTTGAAATTACAGTACTTACTGCCCTTATTCCTCCTCTTATAATTGTGATTGGAGTTCCAAACTGTATTTTTTTAATAAACAAATATCAGCATGAGGTTAAAAAACATGGAAATCAAGCTAGATCTCTTCAAAGAGTAATTTCCAAAATAGGTAATGCCACATTGATGACTAATATTACAACAGCATGTGGTTTTGCAACATTTATCTTGACAGACAGTGAAATACTAAAAGAGTTTGGCCTAGTAGCTTCAGTCAATATCATGTTGATTTTTATTTTATCAATATTATTGATACCAATAATATACAGTTTCATGCCTCTTCCTCAAGAAAAACATTTAAAACATTTGAACAATATTTGGGTTAATGAGTTTGTTGATTTCTTAGTCTTAACAGTGAAAAAATATAGAATACCAGTATTTATTACTTCTATATTGTGTTTATGTATTAGTATTATAGGCATTTATCAAATCAAGATTTCGGGAAATATGATTGAAGATATGCCGAAAAATTCAGAGTTTGTAAAGGATATTAAGTTCTACGAAAAAGAGTTTAAGGGGATTTTGCCAATCGAAATTATGATTGACAGTAAAAGAAAAAATGGAATAACAAGATTAGCTACACTTAAAAGAATGGATGATTTAAGTAAGCATATTTTAAAAATTCCTGAACTATCTAAGCCTCTTTCAATATTAAACTTATCAAAATATATTAAACAATCTTTTTATAATGGTAATCCAAATTATTTTCAATTACCCTCTTCTCAGGAAAATACTTTTATATCTTCTTATGTTAAAAACTCTAATTTAAAATTCGACAAAAACAATAGTTTTATAAGTCAGGATGGTCAAATTGCTAGGATGACCACTATGATGGGAGAAGTTAACACAGAAAGAATGGAAGGTATAGAGGCCAGTCTTATTAAAGGAATTGAATTATATTTTCCAAAAGAAAGGTATAACGTAACTTTAACAGGAAAAACATTAGGTTATTTAAAAGGCACCAAATATTTAGTAAAGAATTTATTAATATCACTATCTCTCGCTATATTATTAATATCCTTTCTTATAATATACATGTTTCGATCATATAAAATGGTTATCATTTCCCTTATCCCTAACATTCTGCCACTAATATTTACTGCAGGAGTGATGGGGTTTTTAAATATTCCCATTAAACCATCCACAATATTAGTTTTTAGTATAGCTTTTGGGATTTCTGTAGATGATACAATCCATTTTTTAGTAAAATACAGACAAGAGTTAATAGCTAATAACTGGAAAATAAGAAAATCAGTGTTTTCATCGCTTAAAGAAACTGGTATAAGCATGTTCTATACTTCTGTTGTACTTTTCTTTGGGTTTTCTGTCTTTATGACTTCTAGTTATGGAGGAACAATTGCATTAGGGGGGTTAGTCTCTACTACCTTATTATTTGCAATGTTAGCTAATTTGATTTTACTTCCGTCATTATTGATTTCCCTAGAAAAAAATATTTCAAATGAACAAACTTTAAAAGATCCTAAAATAAAGATAGTTTCTGACTGAAATTATAAATACGAAAAGCAACTAAAAAACTTTATATTTGACAGATATAATTATTAATTTATTTTAAGAATAATGACTATTAAAGATTTAATAAAAGATCCCTCAATATCTGAAAAAGTTTCAATAAAAGGGTGGGTTAAGACATTTCGAGCAAATAGATTTATTTCTTTAAATGATGGGTCAACACCTAAAAACATCCAATGTGTTGTTGATTACGAAAAAACTGATGAATTATTGCTTTCTAAGATCAATAGTGGTGCTTCATTAAAAATTGAAGGGACGTTAGTAGAAAGTCAAGGAAAAGGACAGTCAATTGAGGTTAAAGTAGAAAATATAATTATTCTTGGAGAATGTGATCCAAAAACATACCCAATTCAGCCGAAGAAACATTCTTTAGAGTTTTTAAGAGAAAATGCTCACCTAAGGGTAAGAACAAATACTTTTAGCTCAGTAATGAGAATAAGATCTAGCATTTCATTTTCTATACATAAATATTTTAAAGAAAAAGGGTTTTTCTATGTTAACACTCCAATTGTTACAGGTAGTGATGCAGAAGGGGCTGGAGAAATGTTCAAAGTAACTACACTTGATATTAATAATGCAAAGTTAAATTCAAAAAAAGAAATTGATTACTCTGAAGATTTTTTTGGCAAAGAAACAAACTTAACTGTATCTGGACAATTAGAAGCTGAGAGTATGGCAATGGGACTTGGGAAAGTGTATACTTTTGGTCCAACTTTTAGAGCAGAAAACTCTAACACTTCAAGACATTTAGCAGAATTTTGGATGATTGAGCCTGAAATGGCATTTTTTGATTTGAATGATACTATGGAACTTGCGGAAGAATTTATAAAAGATGTTTTAAAAGATGTTTTAAAAGAATGTGAAGATGATTTAATATTTTTAAATCAACGTTTGATTGAAGAAGACAAAACTAAACCGATGAACGAAAGAAATGATCTTACTTTATTAGATAAGTTAGATTTTGTAGTTAAAAATGATTTTGAAAGAATAACATATTCTGAGGCTTTTAATATATTAAAAAATTGTAAGCCAAATAAAAAGAAGAAATTTAAATTTCCTATAAACGAATGGGGAGTAGATCTTCAAAGCGAACATGAGCGTTTTATAGTAGAAAAGCACTTTAAGAAACCTGTAATTATTTATGACTACCCTGCTAAAATAAAAGCATTTTATATGCGAATGAATGAAGATGGAAAAACAGTTAAAGCAATGGATATTCTTTTTCCAGGGATTGGAGAAATTGTTGGAGGTTCTCAAAGGGAAGAAAGACTTGATTTATTACAATCCAGAATTAAAGAACTTAATGTTGATGAAAAAGAATTGTGGTGGTATCTTGATCTTAGAAAATATGGAACAGTTAAACATAGTGGATTTGGTTTAGGCCTAGAAAGGTTGATCTTGTTCGCAACTGGAATGACTAATATTAGAGATGTTATTCCTTTTCCTAGGACTCCAAAAAATGCAGAGTTTTAATTTAAAATTCCGCATTTTCTTTTTTTGTATTTTTATTACATTAAAGTTCAAATGCTAAATCAATATCTACATTTAAAATTATCTCAAAAACTCTCTCCTCAACAAATTCAATTGATGAAGTTGATTCAACTTCCGCTACAAGAACTTGAACAGTATTTAGAAAGAGAAATAGAAGAAAATCCTGCATTAGAGAAAGGAAAAGAAAACGATGAAGATCTTAACGAAGATTCCAATGAATATGATAATGAAGACAATAGTGGTGATGAAATAAATATTGATGACTATTTAAGTGATGATGATGTTCCCGATTATAGACTAAAAACCAATAATCACAGCTTGGATGATGATGAAAAATCTATTCCATTTGCATCTGGAGAAAGCTTTAATCAATACTTAAAAAACCAACTAAACACTTTTTCATTTAGTGATAATGAAAAGCAAATAGCGGAATTTATTATTGGCAGTATTGACCCATCAGGCTATCTGAGAAGAGAAGTGATAGACATTGTTGATGATTTAGCTTTTACAATGAATATTGATACAAATTTAGGAATTGTAGAAAGAATTTTAAAAAAAATTCAAATATTAGATCCTCCTGGAATTGGTGCTAGAAATTTAAAAGATTGTTTAATAATTCAACTTAAAAGAAAGCCAATAACTAAACCTATTGTAAATGCAATAAATATTTTAGAAAATAATTTTGAATTGTTTATTAAAAAACATTATAAAAAAATAATTTCTAAATTGAATATAACTGAATATGAATTAAAAAATTCGATAAAAGAAATTGAAAAACTAAACCCTAAGCCTGGTTCATCTTATTCAGAATCTACTAAAATTAATTCTTCCATTATCCCTGACTTTCGCATTGAAATTATTGATAATCAATTAATATTAAATCTGAATTCAAGAAATGCTCCAGACTTATATGTTTCTAGTGAATATAAAAATATGTTGTCTGGTTATCGCGAAACAAAGAAAGTGTCAAAATCTCAGAAAGATGCAATATTCTTTATCAAACAAAAATTAGATGCTGCTAAATGGTTCATTGATGCTATAAATCAAAGAAATCAAACACTATTAATGACTATGAAAAGTATAATGAATTTTCAGAAAAAATATTTTCTTTCTGGAAATGAAAGTCATCTTAAGCCAATGATTTTAAAAGATATTGCTGAAGAAATAAATATGGATATATCAACGATTTCAAGAGTAGCTAGTAGTAAGTATGTGGACACACCTTATGGAATGAAGCTTATAAAATCTTTTTTTTCTGAAGGAATAACAAATGATGCCGGCAAAGAAGTCTCAACTATAGAAGTGAAAAAAGAACTTAAAAATATTATTGAAAAAGAAAATAAATCAAATCCATTTACAGATGATCAATTGACTAAAAAAATCAATAAAAAAGGATATCCAATCGCTAGAAGAACAGTAGCAAAATACAGAGAAATGATAGGAGCTCCAGTTGCTAGATTAAGAAAAAAACTCTAAATGGAACGTTCTTTATCTATCATAATAGTAAATTATAAATCTTGGGGTAAGTTAAAATTATGTTTAGAAAGCATTTCTAAGCAAAATGGAATTAAAATATCAACCATTGTAGTTGATAATAATTCTGATGACAATAACCTGTTGAGTTTTAAAAATAATTATAAGTGGGTTGAATGGGTTGAAAATTCTAAAAATTTTGGATTTGCAAAGGCATGTAATATTGGAGCTAAACACTCTAAATCTTTCTGGAATTTATTTTTAAATCCCGACACAATTCTTATTAAGAACTCTCTTCTAAGTTTAATAAACTATTGCAGCAATAATAGTCAACATAAAATTATAGGGATCAAACAAGTCGATAAAAAATTTCTTTCAACTAATTCGTTTGGAATATTCTTAAATTTTTGGAGTTTATCGGGCTTGATTAGACCAATTATTCGTTTATTAAAAAAAAAATCATATAAAAAAATTAATTCCAAATCAGTCTCACATCCAGATTGGATTTCTGGTTCGTTTATTTTAATTAGAAGACTAGATTTTGATTTACTTAATGGATGGAGCGAGAATTATTGGATGTATTATGAGGACATGGACCTTTGTAAAAGAGCGATGAATAATAATCTAAAAGTCACATTACTGAACGATTGGAGTTGCATTCATTTTCACGGTGAATCTTCAAGAAAAAATAAAAAAATAAAAATTATTACAAAATCCGAAGTAATAGTATCTTCACATGTTTATATAGAACAGCATACTAATGCTAGGTTCGCTTTAATAACTCACATTAGTTTAATAATGGTTCAGTTTACCAATCTATTAATAAGTATTCCGTTCTCTTCAGCTAAAAGAGCTATTTTTTTAAACAGTATTTCTTATTGGTTAAAGGGCATCTTAAAATCAGATTGGAACTCTAAAAGAGCGGAATCTAATTATTAAGTTTAGTGTAATATAGATCTAATCTCATTCTTTTCTCATAGTGTTCTGCACTAGGGCTAGGACCGATTAAAACCGTTCCTAGTGGGCTAATTGCTGAAGAACCTGGAATAAAAGTCATAAAATCTTTAGTTTTAACTTCAATATTCATTGTGTTACTAATGTCTTGTGAAACAACTAAACCTAACTTAACGTTTGTTGAATCTTTTCTAACAACATTTTTAATATGTTCACTTATTCTAATTTTATACATTAACCCATTTTTATCTTCATCAAGTTCAATGGAACCTCCATGTATAACTTTGTTTTGATACTCTTTTGCCCCAGCAGAATTATCTATAAAATAATCAATTAGAGGAGCTTTATTTTCTATATCGTATAGGTATAATCTAGATGGCTCAATGATTCCTCCACTAGAAGAAAGCATGTCTTTATTAATATATATTGAAAGATTCGCTTCGTTAATTAACCAATCTTGGCTCCTTATTTCTTCTAAAATATCTTTCCCTTCATTATCTTTAAACAACTCAATTTCTGCCATAATTCCTTCACCCCCCTTTAAGTAAACAGATTCAGGATTATTAATTGTGTCACTAATAGCATTATTAATAGTTACAGAATAAGGATCGTGCTTAAAAGAATTCAATTTAGTTCCTTCCAATTTCAATGTATAATTTTTCTCAATAGACTCAATAGTATCATCACTTATATCATCGTCAGTACTGTTTTTATTATACTGTTGATATTCATAAACAATTCTAATTTCAGCTTCTGGAAAATTTAATATCATTAATAATGGGTCTGTAAAATCATAGGCATCTATAACTATTCCTTTAAAATACAGTTTGAAGTTGTCTAAATTAGATAACTCATTTGAGTCTTCTTTATCTATTATTTTTGATTGAAAAAAGTCTTTGTCTAAAGAAACTCTAATTCTGGGCGTAAGCCTTTCTTTTACTGTTTCTGATTCGTCCTCATCTTCAGTTTCCGGATCATCTTCATTATAAAAAACTAACTCATTTGAGTTGATTTCAATCTCTTGATCAAAAAGAACAGTTCCTGAAAAATTATCAGGAATATTATTGTTTGAGTAATATTTTTGATATGATTCAAAATTATTTTCAGGATCAAATGGTCTCAAAAAATATTCAAGTTCACTTACTTTAAGTTTAAATTTAGAATCAGAATTTCCAATCAATGAATCTAATTCATAAATAGTAGCTCCTGCATTTGGATTAACACTTTCAGTATCCTCTCCGTCTAAAATACCATCACCATCAGTGTCTTTATTTAAAGGATTTTGGCCCGCATTAGATTCATCGGCATCAGAAACGCCATCACCGTCACTATCACTGTAAGGGTCTGTACTATCAACATCATACAAGTTGATAACTCCATCATTATCGTCATCATCTACATTAGTAAAAAAAGGAATATCTAGAAATACATTTTTAACAGTCTCTAGTTCTGGTATAGCTGCAATATTGCCCTCTATTCCATTTATTTCATCTGTTTGACTAAAAATTCCCATTTGGTCTTCTTCTCCTCCAATGGAAAGTTGACTTAAAAAGCTAACCTTACTTTCCCCATATATATTGTCTTGATAAATTCCAAGTTGAAAAGTTGAAATTGCATTAGAAACATAGGGAGGAATTCTATTCATTTTGACAAACACAGGTATTTCCTCAATGCTAGTCGTAAATGGCTTGTTATCAATTAAATCAACTCCTACAGTGTTATAATCCTTGTTACAACTTGTCAGAATAAATGTCAGGATCAATATAAATTTAATAAACTTCATTTTATTTAATTCAAGATTTTAGTGTTATAAAATTCCAAATACTCTTTTTCAAAGCCTTCTTTGAATCCGCATTTTAATACTGGTTTATTATGTTTGTTTGCAAGTTCAATCATTGACTCATTAACATTGTCAGATGCTACAATTACTCCGTCAGAGTGTAATACAGATAGCTTAAACAAGTTTTCATAAGTTGGATCATTTAAAGTGCTTAAAGTTTCACTTTCAATTTCATCAAATTTAATTTTATCAACTATTTTGGAGTTTAAATTTTCTTTAAATTCGTTTGCGTATAAAGAAGTTATTACTTTTGAGTTTGTGAATAAAGGCTCGTCTTTATAATATTCTTTTATATATAGAGGCATTAAAGCAGCAATCCATCCATGTACATGAATTATATCAGGAGACCAATTTAGTTTTTTGATAGTTTCAACAACTCCTTTTGCGAAAAAAATAGCCCTTTCATCATTATCTTTATATAACTTTTTCTTTGCATCAGAATGTAACAGCCTATTTTTAAAATATTCGTCATTATCTATAAAATAAACTTGCATTCTTTCTTTAGGAATCGATGCAACTTTTATAATTAAAGGCATATCTAAATCATCTATTATTAAATTCATTCCTGAAAGACGAATAACCTCGTGTAATTGATGACGTCTTTCGTTAATTAAACCATATTTTGGAATAAAAATTCGAGTTTGACCTCCATTTTCATTAACCATTTTAGGCAAACTATATGATAAAGTTGAAATATCACTGTCAGGAAGATAAGGGATAACTCCAGAAGAAACATACAACACTTTTTTTCCAGTCATAAAATCCTTTCTTTAAACTCGATTATTAGGAATGCAAAATTACAAAAATTATGTTAGATTTATTCCATAATATCACATTTAGAATATGTTAAAATTATATTAAATGATTGTTTGCAGGACAATACTAGAAGTTAGCAGACTTATTAATAAGTCCAATAGACTTAGGCAAACTCTGGGCCTGGTGCCAACTATGGGATCATTACACCCCGGACACTTGTCGTTAATTTCAAAAGCCTTACAACATAATGATATTGTTTGGGTTACTATTTTCGTTAATCCAACTCAGTTCAACAACAAAGAAGATTTTAATAGTTATCCAAAAAATTTAGAACACGATCTTCACCTTATCAAAAAAATTTCCAATAAAATTAATGTATTTCAACCAAGTGAAACAGAAATATATAATGGAAATCCTTTTTTAAAAAAATATGATTTTAACGGGCTAGATTTAGAATTAGAAGGAAGATTTAGATTAGATCATTATAACGGGGTAGCTACAATTGTATCTAGATTGTTAAGCCTATTCGAACCTTCAAACGCCTATTTTGGAGAAAAAGATTATCAACAAACGCAAATAATTAACAGGTTAATTGATTTAGAGAAAATTGATGTAAATATGATTATTTGTCCAACTGTAAGAGAAAAAAATGGATTAGCCTTAAGCTCAAGAAATAAGTTACTCTCAATTAAAAACAAAAGTAAATCTTCAATAATTTATGAAAGTCTTGTTTTTTTACAAAAATCCTTCAACAAAAATCGTAACAAGTTGAATATAGAAAAAATAAAGTTAAAGATTAACTCTGTTAATGATTTTGAGATCGAATACTTAGAAATAGTAAACAATAAAAGCCTTCAAATTGAATTAGAGTTTAGTGACAATGAAAGTTATAGAGCTTTTATATGTGTCAATGTAAATGGCATAAGATTAATTGACAACATCTTGTTGAATTAATTATATTTGCCCAATGCAAATTGAAGTTCTAAAATCAAAAATTCACAGAGTTACAGTCACAGAATGTGACCTAAACTACATTGGCAGTATAACAATCGACGAGAGTTTAATTGAAGCTGCTAATATGATTGTTGGAGAAAAAGTTCAAGTTGTGAACATAAATAATGGAGAAAGATTAGAAACTTACATTATTAAAGGGAAAAAGGATAGTGGAGAGATAACATTAAATGGTCCAGCTGCCAGAAAGGTTCAAAAAGGAGATAAGATTATTATAATTAGCTATGCTACAATGAGTGTGGAAGATGCTAAAATTTATAACCCAACACTAGTTTTTCCTAATGAAAATAACTTAATTAAGCAATAATGAAAAGAATTACAATGGTGTTTATAAAAAACATATTTCCCTTATTGCTTGGCATTTTTTTAATTTACTATTCTTTTAATAACACCTCCACTGGGGAAAGGCAACAGATATACAACTCTTTAAAATATGCTGACTACAGGTATATTGTTCTTTCTGTGTTCTTGGCTATTTTAAGCCATCTTTCAAGATCTTTCCGATGGAAATATCTTTTAAATCCCTTGGGTTACAATATTAGTTTTTTAAATTCGATCATGGCTGTTCTAGTTAGCTATCTTTCAAATTTAAGCATCCCTAGGTCGGGTGAATTTTTAAGAGCAAGCACAATTACGCTTTATGAAAAAGTTCCATTTGAAAAAGGGTTTGGAACAATAATAACTGAGAGAATTATTGATATTATCATTTTACTAACATGTATATTAATTGGCATATCTATTTTTCCTCTTATAGAAAAACCTAGCCTATCCTTTAATGTAATTTCAATCATTTCATTTTGTATTATTATTTTTATAATTTATTTTATTTTTAAATTGTTTTTAGAAAAAACGCATATAGGACATAAAATTAAAAGCTTTATGTCTGGCATAAAAAATGGTCTTCTTTCTATATTTCATATGCCAAAAAAAGAAAAATTTATAATTCATACTTTATTCATTTGGACTATGTATTTTTTAATGATCTACGTTGTTAAATTTAGTATTCCAGAAACTTCCTCTCTAGAGTTTGGAGCGATTTTTTCTGCATTTGTTGCTGGGGCAATAGCAATGTCATTAACTAATGGGGGGATAGGCATTTATCCCTTAGCTATCGCTGGAGTAATTAGTCAGTATAATGTTCCATACGAAAGTGCTTTAGCATTTGGTTGGATTGTATGGACTTCTCAAACTATAATGATATTGATTTTTGGTTCGTTATCTTTTGTTTTTTTGCCTATCTTAAATAAATAAAATCAATTTTTATATATAAATGTCAAAGGAGAAAACAGCTTTTTATTGTCAAAATTGTGGGAATCATTTTCCAAAATGGCTTGGTCAATGTGGTGGATGTAAAGAGTGGAATACGTTAGTTGAAGAAGTTGTTTATAATCCAAAAAAAAATCCTATAGGTTTTTCAAAAAATGAGGCCTCATCAAAACCTGAAAAAATAAATGAAATTGACAACTCAAATAACCCTAGAATTCGTATAAAAGATGAAGAGTTGAATAGGGTTTTAGGAGGAGGAATCGTTCCTGGTTCTCTAATTTTAATCGGTGGTGAACCTGGAATAGGGAAATCCACTCTGCTTCTTCAAATTTCCCTTACATTAAAAAATAAAGTTTTATATGTTTCTGGAGAAGAAAGTCAACAACAGATTAAAAGAAGAGCTGACAGAATGAAAGACAACTCTGATTCATGCTATATTTTAAACGAAACTAATGTTGAGGCGATCATTAAACACATAAATTCTGTTCAACCAGAGTTAGTGATAATTGATTCTATTCAAACTTTACAGACAGATGCGATAGATTCTAGTCCAGGAAGTGTTTCTCAAATAAAAGAATCCGCTTCACATTTTTTGAAATATGCTAAAAAAACTAATTTACCAATAATTCTTGTAGGGCATATTACAAAAGACGGAGGAATTGCAGGTCCTAAGATTCTTGAGCACATGGTGGATGTAGTTCTTCACTTTGAAGGAGACAGAAATCATATTTATAGAATTCTACGAGCAAAAAAAAATAGGTTTGGATCAACAGCTGAAATAGGAATTTATGAAATGCTAAATAATGGTCTAAGGCAAGTAAAAAACCCAAGTGAATTGCTTTTGTCAAACAGCAAAGAACCTTTAAGTGGTAATGCTATTGCTTCCACAATTGAAGGAATTAGGCCGATAATGATTGAAGTTCAAGCATTAGTTAGTTCAGCTGTTTATGGGACTCCTCAAAGAAGCACAACTGGGTTTAATTCTAAAAGACTTAATATGTTATTAGCAGTACTTGAAAAAAAAGCTGGATTTAAACTTGGAGCAAAAGATGTTTTTTTAAATATTACGGGTGGAATTAAAATTGAAGACCCAGCTATTGACCTAGCGGTAATATCGGCTATATTGTCTAGCAACTTAAATTTATCTCTTAAAAAAGGCATTTGTTTTGCTGCAGAAATTGGGTTGTCTGGAGAGCTAAGAGCTGTTTCTAAAATAGATCAAAGAATTAATGAAGCAGAACGACTTGGATTTAAAACTTTAGTTATTGCAGAGGCTACAAAAGTTTCAATTACTCCAAAAAATATTAAAATACTAAAATATTCCAGAATCGAAGATTTACTAAAAAATTTATTTAGGGAGCAGGATTAGGAATTCTTTCATGAACTTCTTCAATTTCTTTTAATATTTCCTGGCTTAAATTAATTTTTATACTCTCAATATTTTCTTTTAATTGACTCAGCTTAGATGCACCAATAATATTACTAGTGACAAAAGGCTGTGAATTCACAAAAGCCAATGACATTTGGGCTAAAGAGAGATTGTTTTTTGACGCTATTTCCATGTATAATTGAGTTGCTTTCATAGATTTCTCGCCTGAAAATCTTTTTAAATTTGGGAAAAGTTTAAGCCTACTATCTTCAGGTAAATTTCCTTTTAAATATTTGCCACTTAACACTCCAAATCCCAAAGGAGAGTAAGCCAGCAGACCTGTGTTTTCTCTCATACAAATTTCGGCATTTCCAACCTCAAAAAGTCTGTTTAATAAACTATATGGATTTTGGATAGTAATCATTTTTGGTAATTGTTTTTTAGATAATTCTAAAAACTTCATAACTCCCCATGGGTTTTCATTTGAAAGCCCTACCTGTCTTATTTTTCCTGAATCAATTAATTTTTTTAAAGTTTGTAAAACATTTTCAAAATTTTCCGACCACTTATCTTCTTCAACATATTTGTATCCTCTTTTGCCAAAAAAATTACTTTCTCTTTCTGGCCAATGAAGTTGAAATAAATCTATATAGTCTGTTTTTAATCTTTTTAAACTTCCATCAACAGCTTCAAATAAAGCCTCTTTACTAAATCCATTTGTTCTTATATGTTTAGTGTAATCTCCTGGTCCTGCTATTTTTGTTGCTAACACAATGTTTTTTCTATTGGCCTTTTCACTCATCCAATTCCCTATTATTCTCTCTGTATCAGCATACTTAGAGGCAGTCGCAGGAACAGGATAAAGTTCTGCTGTATCAAAAAAGTTGATTCCATTTTCTAAAGCATAATTCATTTGCTCATTTGCTTCTTGAATATTATTTTGATTTCCAAAAGTCATTGTGCCTAAACAAATTTTACTGACTTTTATATCGCTATTTGGTAATGATGTGTATTTCATAATTTTAATTCAACTGCAATGGGGCAATGATCAGAATGTTTAATCTCATCTAATATGTAAGCTGACTTGATTTTAGACTTTAAATTGTTAGACACCATGTTATAGTCAATTCTCCAGCCCTTATTATTGTCTCTAGAGTTAGCTCTGTAGCTCCACCAGCTGTAGCAATGTGGTTCAGAATTCAAGTACCTAAAGGAATCTACAAAACCTGAATTAATAAAGTTAGTTATCCAAAGTCTTTCTTCGGGTAAAAACCCAGAAAATTTGACGTTTCTAATGGGATCATGAATGTCTATAGCTTCATGACAAACATTATAATCTCCACAGATAATTAAATTTGGAATGGATTTTTTTAATTCCATAGTATAATTATAAAATTCCTCCATGTATTTAAATTTATATCCTAATCTTTTGATGTTAGTGCCCGATGGTAAATACAAGCTCATTACAGAAAATTCTTCGAAATCAACTCTTAAGTTTCTTCCCTCAAAATCCATATAATCAATTCCTGTTCCATATTGAATATTTTTAGGTTTAGATTTTGACAAAATAGCCACCCCACTATATCCTTTTTTATTTGCAGAAAACCAATAATTATATTTGTACCCAATTTTAGAAAATAAGTCTAAGTCTAACTGATCTTCGTTTGCCTTAATTTCTTGAAGACATATTACATCTGGACTGTATTCTTCTAGCCAGTTTAAAAATCCTTTCTTTATAGCGGCTCTTATACCGTTAACATTATAAGAGAAAATTTTCATATTATGCTTTTAGCCAGGACTTAATATTTAAAGCAGTCTTAATTTTAAAAACCACTTCTTCTATAGTTAACCTTTCTTGATTCATAGAATCTCTATCCCTTATTGTTACTGTTCCGTCTTCAATTGATTGATGATCTACTGTAACGCAAAAAGGGGTTCCTAAAGCATCTTGTCTTCTATACCTTCTTCCTACTGCATCTTTTTCGTCATAAATAACTTCATAATCCCATTTTAATTTTTCAAATATTTTTTTAGAAAGCTCCGGCAAACCATCTTTTTTAATTAAAGGTAAAATGGCAATTTTTATAGGAGCTAAAATTGATGGTAATTTAAGAACCGTTCTTACTGATCCATCAGGTAAAACTTCTTCTTCAAGTGAGTTTGAAAAAACAGCTAAAAACATTCTATCTAATCCAATAGAAGTTTCTAAAACATAGGGTGTATATCTTTCATTAGTTAGATTATCGAAGTATTTGATTTTTTTTGAAGAAAATTTTTCATGATTAGTTAAATCAAAATCAGTTCTAGAGTGAATCCCTTCTAATTCCTTGAATCCAAATGGGAATTTAAATTCAATATCGCAAGCAGCATCAGCATAATGCGCTAATTTTTCATGATCATGAAACCTATAGTTTTCAGCTTTTATTCCCAATGACAAATGCCACTTTAATCGAGTTTCTTTCCATTTACTATACCACTCTATTTGAGTTCCCGGTTTTATAAAAAATTGCATTTCCATCTGTTCAAATTCTCTCATTCTAAAAATAAATTGTCTAGCTACAATTTCATTCCTAAAAGCTTTACCAATTTGAGCGATACCAAAAGGAATTTTCAACCTACTTGTTTTTTGAACATTTAAAAAATTTACGAAAATACCTTGAGCAGTTTCAGGTCTTAAGTATAAATCCATTGCATTTTCAGATGAAGCTCCTAGCTTTGTGCCAAACATTAAATTGAATTGTTTAATTTCGGTCCAGTTTTTTGAACCAGAAACTGGACAAACGATTTCTAAATCCTCAATCAATTTTTTTAAACTAACCAAGTCGTCCTCTTCAAGTGCTCGAGAGAAATCATTATGAATAGATTTTATTTTATCGAAGTACTGTAAAACTCTAGGATTCGTGCTAATAAATTCTTCTTTATCAAAATTTTCACCAAATCTTTTTTCAGCCTTTGTAACTTCTTTATCAATTTTTTTTTCAATTTTTGATATGTGATCTTCTATTAAAACATCAGCTCTATATCGTTTTTTAGAGTCTTTATTATCAATTAACGGATCATTAAAAGCATCTACATGGCCTGAAGCTTTCCATATTTTAGGGTGCATCAGTATAGCAGAATCAATATTGACTATGTTGTCATTGAGTTGAACCATTGCCTTTAACCAATAATCCTTAATGTTATTTTTAAATGAAGCTCCATTTTGACCATAATCATAAACGGCACTAAGTCCATCATATATTTCACTTGATGGAAAAATAAATCCATATTCTTTAGCGTGTGATATTACTTTTTTAAATTTTTCTTCTGACGTCATAAAAGCAAAAATAGCAGATATATTTTAAAAAAATCTATTTATATTGTTTAAATAGAAATAGGCAAAATTAATTGTTAATTTGCTGATGAAATTAAATATGAAAAAAACACATTTTCTTTTAATATGTTTACTCTCTATTTTTATCACTCATTGTGCAAAGAGGGGGGTTCCTGAAGGAGGGCCTAAAGATGAAACGCCTCCTTACTTAATAAAAGCTGAGCCAAAACAAAATTCTGTTAATTTTAAAGAAAAACATATTAGACTATATTTTAACGAATATATTAAGTTAAATGATTTTAGAAAACAACTTGTAGTTTCTCCGCCAATTGACAAAGGCCTATATTCGATAAGCCCTCAGTCTGGAGCTTCAAAATATATTCAAATTGATATTAACGATGTCTTGCCAAGAAACACTACTTATGTTTTTAACTTTGGTCAAAGTGTAGTAGATAATAACGAAGGGAATGCTTTGCCATTTTTTAAATATGTTTTTTCAACTGGAATACATATAGATTCTTTAAAGATTTCTGGGAATATAAAAAATGTTCTCAATAGAGACACTGATCCCTTTATTTCTACCTTTCTATATCCTGTAGATGAAGACTTTAATGATTCTTTAATTTTTAATTCTATTCCTAGTTATGTTGGCAGCACTCTTGATAGTACCAGCTACGAAATTACTAATTTAAAAAAGGGGGAGTTTCTGTTAGTTGCTGTAAAAGATATAAATAATAATTATAAGTTTGATCCAGCTTTTGAACAAATAGGGTTTGTTTCAAATTTAATTGATCTACCAATTAATGATAGTCTAAATATTGACGTTTTTAAAGAAAAATTACCCTTTAAGAGTTACAAACCTTTTTTAGAGAGTAGTAATAGGATTGGATTTGGCTTTAGTGGGGAATATTCTAATGTGACTATAGAATTATTAGATGATTTCGATCAAAATTTTAAATCAATTTTAACAAAAAATAAAGAAAAGGATACTTTAAATTATTGGTTTAGTAATATTAAATACGATTCCTTAAGATTTGTTTTAAATAATAATGAGCAAAAAGAATACTATACTGTTAAGTTTAAAGAAACAGAAAAAGACTCTTTAATTATCACTCCATCTATTAAGTCTAATTTGGAATTAAATGATAAGTTCAAAATATTAAGTAATATTCCTATTGCTAACATTAATGCTGAATATATTAAGTTATTAAATAAAGATTCTATTCCTATTCCTTTTACTGCAACAGTTGATAAAAATAATTTTGATGTTGTTTTTGATTTTGAATTACTTCCTAATGATAAGTACAGCTTATCTATTTTCCCTAATGCTATTACTGATTTTTTTAAATCTTCCACAGATACCTTAAATTATAGTTTTTCAACAAAAAGCAGAGCTAGCTATGGAACAATTAGAACAAGAATAGAAAATGTTACAAATTTTCCAATTATAGTACAACTAACTAATGAAAAAGAAGAAGTTATTCAAGAAAAATTTTTAGCGTCTTATGAAGATGCTTGTGTTTTTGAAAATATCCTCCCATCTAAATACTTTATTAGAATTATTGAAGATGCAAATAAAAATAATGTGTGGGATACAGGAAATTTTTTAAAAAGGATTAATCCTGAAAAAATATTTCATTATAAAGATGAGCTTATTGTAAGAGCAAATTGGATTTTAGAGGAGAAAATTAATTTAAGCAATTAAACTATGATTTTATTTTAGCTTTAATAAATTCTCTATTTAATCTAGCTATGTTTTCAAGTGAAATTCCTTTAGGACATTCTACCTCACAAGCTCCTGTATTAGTACAGTTTCCAAACCCTTCATCATCCATCTGTTTCACCATATTTAAAACTCTATCTGTTGCCTCAATTTCTCCTTGAGGAAGTAGGGCGTATTGAGATACTTTTGCTGAAACAAATAACATAGCGCTTGAATTTTTACACGTTGCAACACAAGCGCCACAACCAATACATGTTGCAGCATCAAAGGCGTTATCAGCTTTTTGTTTTTCTATTGGAATAGAGTTTGCATCTTGAGTATTTCCAGATGTATTAACAGAAATAAACCCTCCTGCTTGTTGAATTCTATCAAAAGAAGATCTATCTACTACTAAGTCTTTAATTACAGGGAAGGTTTTAGCCCTAAAGGGTTCTATATAGATAGTTTCACCATCATTAAATTTTCTCATATGAAGCTGACAAGTTGTAACTAGTCTGTCGGGACCATGAGCTTCGCCATTTATAAACATTGAACAAGAACCACATATACCTTCTCTACAATCATGATCAAATGCTACAGGATCTATTCCTCCTAAAGTTAGATTTTCATTCAAAACATCCATCATTTCTAAAAAAGACATGTCAGGAGATATATTATCAATATCGTAGGATTCTATTTTCCCTTTTTCTGTAGAATTTTTTTGTCGCCAAACTTTTAATGTTAGTTTCATAGCTATTTGTAAGATCTAGTTTTAAGTTCAATATTTTCATAATTCAATTGTTCTTTATGCAGAACTGCATCACTAGGATTTCCTTTATATTCCCATGCTGAAACAAAAGCAAAATTTTTATCATCTCTTAAAGCTTCCCCTTCTTTAGATTGATGTTCTTCTCTAAAATGTCCTCCACAGGATTCCTTTCTTTCTAAAGCATCTTTTGCAAATAGCTCCCCTAACTCTAAAAAATCTGAAACTCTTATTGCCTTAGCTAAAGGCTCATTAAAAGAGTCACTTGATCCAGGCACTAATACGTTAGCGTAGAAATCCTTTCTTAATATTTTAATTTCTTCAATTGCTTGCTTTAAATCACCCGCATTCCTAGACATCCCACACTTATTCCAAATAATTTTGCCTAATTTTTTATGGTAGTAGTCAACTGTTTTATTTCCTTTAGTTTTTAATAAACTTTCTATTTTTTGTTTCACATCATTTTCTGCCTCTTCAAACTCTTTAGAATCGGTGCTTATAGTTCCTGTTCTAATATCGTCAGCTAGATAATCTCCAATGGTATAAGGCAGCACAAAATATCCATCTGCAAGTCCTTGCATCAAAGCAGAAGCTCCTAATCTATTAGCTCCATGATCAGAAAAATTTGCTTCCCCAATTGCAAAACAACCAGGAATTGTAGTCATTAAATTATAATCAACCCATGTTCCTCCCATTGTATAATGGACAGCAGGATAAATCATCATAGGAGTTTCGTAAGGATTTTCATCTACTATTTTTTCATACATCTGAAATAAATTCCCATACTTAGATTTTATAACAGCCTTACCTAATTTATTAACCAATTTCGTGTCGTCTTCATTCAAACCCTTTAGATGTGCCTTTTCTTTACCATATCTTATAATTGCTTCAGCAAAATCAAGAAAAACTGCTTCTCCAGTTTTGTTAACTCCAAAGCCAGCATCACAGCGTTCTTTTGCTGCTCTAGATGCAACGTCTCTTGGAACTAAATTTCCAAATGCTGGATATCGTCTTTCTAAGTAATAATCTCTTTTATTTTCACTTAAATCTAATGGTTTTAACTTACCCTCTCTGATAGCTTTAGCATCCTCTTTTATTTTAGGCACCCAGATTCTTCCATCATTTCTCAACGACTCTGACATTAGAGTTAATTTTGATTGGTGATCTCCAGAAACAGGAATACATGTGGGGTGTATTTGTGTAAAACAAGGGTTGGCAAAATATGCTCCTTTTTTATGAATTTTCCATGTAGCTGAAACATTACTACCCATAGCATTAGTCGATAGAAAAAATAAATTTCCATATCCTCCTGTAGCTATAACTACAGCGTGGGCTGAATGACGTTCAATTTTTCCATCAATTAAGTTTCTAGTTATAATTCCTCTAGCTTTCCCAGCAACTAGAACTACATCCATCATCTCGTGACGATTAAACATTTCTATTTTACCTCTTGCTATTTGACGATTCATTGCAGAATACGCCCCTAAAAGTAGTTGTTGACCCGTTTGACCTTTTGCATAAAAGGTTCTTGACACTAATACCCCTCCAAAAGATCTATTATCTAACAACCCTCCATAATCTCTAGCAAAAGGAACCCCCTGAGCAACGCACTGATCAATAATATTGGAAGAAACCTCCGCAAGTCTATGAACATTAGATTCTCTTGAACGATAATCGCCACCCTTAACAGTATCATAAAATAAACGATGTATAGAATCTCCATCACCCTGATAATTTTTAGCAGCATTAATCCCCCCTTGTGCGGCAATTGAATGAGCTCTTCTTGGTGAGTCTTGAAAACAGAATGATTTTACATTATAGCCTAATTCGGCTAAAGTTGCTGCAGCAGAACCTCCTGCAAGGCCAGTTCCAACTACAATCACATCAATCTGTCTTTTATTAGCTGGGCTAACTAATCTAATATTATTTTTATGGTTAGTCCATTTTTCAGAAATTGGTCCTTTAGGTACTTTTGAATCTAATTTTGCCATGGCCTAATTATTTAAATAATGGAAAATAGCTATAAAGCAAAACCCAAAAGGGATTCCAATAGCATATATTTTGCCAATAAATTTTATTATTGATGTGTATTTATTATTTACTCCAAGGGATTGAAATGAAGAAGAAAACCCATGTAATAAATGAAGAGACAAAAAGCCAAAAGATATAGTGTATAAAACAACTTTTGTTAAATCTTCAAACTTATGCGCTAGTTCATTATAGTATCTTACTGGATCTTCAGGAATAAATTCAATATACTTGTGATTAATTTCTGGAATCCAGAAGTCGTAAAAATGAAGTCCAAGAAAAGATAAAACAACTGCTCCGGATATAATCATATTCCTTGAAATCCAACTAGCATTTGTACTCCCCTTGTATTTAACATATTTTTCAACTCTAGCATTTCTGTTTTGAAAATCTAAAACAAAACCCATAATAAAATGAAATAAAACCCCAAATATTAATATAGGCTGTGCAATGAACTGGACTATAAAATTAGTTCCCATAAAATGAGATAGTTGATTGAAAGTAATCTCACTAAAAACAGACGTTATATTAATTATAAAATGTTGAAGCAAAAAAATTATTAAAAAAATACCCGAAATAGCCATGGATACTTTTCTTAATATAGAAGATTCTATTACATTATTCATAAACGAACTATTCTTATTATAGTAGCAAAATTAAACCATGAACAGTTACAAGACAATAAAAATGAAACTTATTTATTTTATTTGGAATGATTCTGAATCTTTATTGATAAAAACCTTATAATCACCTTTTTTAAAATAATACTTGTTGTTATCGGATTTTTTTATTTTAATCTTTGTTTCCTTCTCTAAAGATTTAAGAGCTTCTTCAGAATAGTTTAGATCTAATGAAATTTCTTGAAACCCAATTTTTAAATTTAAATCATTCTTTAAAACTGTCAAACCATCATTATTAACTAATTTAATTTTAGCTTTTTGTTGAGTATTTGAAAAAACATAAAATTTTAATTTTGGTTCGTTATACTCTGACCAATTATACGATTTTGAGCCCCAGCGATTAGAATAGTTAATATCCTTAATCTTATACACAATTCCATCTTTATCTTTCTCAATTTTATTTAAGTAATTATAAATAATTGATAAATCTGTTTTATAAATTGATCGTCCATGAGTTCCTAATAAAAGCTCTTTCGCTTCACTTTGAATAACCAAATCATGTACTGCAACTTTATTTAAGCCATTGCTAAAAGGCTGCCAGGAATCACCGTTATCAAAACTAATATAAGCGCCATTATCAGTTCCCAAATAAACAAGGTTTTCATTAAAAGGATCTTCTTTTATAACATTAACTGAAGATATGGGAAGTTCATTGCTTAACGTTTTCCAATTCTTCCCATTGTCATCACTTATAAAAACATAAGGTTTGAAATCATCATATCTATAGCCATTTAAAGTAGCATAAATTCTATTTTTGTGATGTTTTGAAAGAACTACTCTACTTACCCATAAATTTTGAGGCAAATCATTAGAAATTAAATCCCAAGTATTTCCACCATCCTTACTTAAATGAATTAAACCATCATCAGAGCCTACAACTAGTTTTCCAAACTTAAAAATGGATTCATCTATTGTGCTTAAAGTGCCATATGGTACATTTCCTGGTTTAATTCCTTTAGTCAAATCAATCGATTTAAATGACCAATCGTCGCCCTTGTTTAATGAAACATGCAGCTTGTTACTTCCTAAATAAAAAATATCTTGATTATGAGGAGATAATAATATAGGTGTTTGCCAATTAAACCTTAGAGGTGATTCCCCTAAATCATGTTTAGGCTTTAAATAATGTCTTTTGCCAGTCTTTTTGTTTAGTCTAAAATAGACTCCAAATTGAGATCCAGTATAAATAATATCTGAATCACGATTATCAATTTGGACTTGCATTCCATCTCCACCACCAATAGAAGTCCAATTATTATGACCCGTTTGATGCCATCTAGCACTTTCTACTGAATTGTTAGGAGCCATCCAGACACCATTGTCCTGAAGACCACCATAAACATTATAAGGTTTTTCATAGTCAACGTTAATTGAATAAAATTGTCCTACACTAGGCTGATTAAGTTTCGACCAATTTTCCCCACCATCATAACTCATATTAATTCCTCCATCATTTCCGTTAATTAAGTGATCTGGGTTTTTAGGATTGATCCATAAATCATGATGGTCCGCGTGCACATTTTGATAATCTATAGATTTATACGTCATCCCTCCGTCAATTGATTTTATAATTGGAACCCCATAAACATAAATATGATCTTTATTGGTTGGAGAAACATGAATTCTTCCAAAGTAATATCCGTAAGTGTTATATAGTCTATCCAAATAATAAGAGTTTTTCTTTATCCAAGTTTTGCCCCCATCATCACTTCTATAAACTTCAGCTCCAATTATAGGTGTATCAAACATAACCGTGTTAGCATCTTCTAGAAATAATTTAAGATCTAATGGCTCTATCTGGATTGAACTAACAAGATCTTTTACCGTTGTAGCATCATATTTTTTTGGGAAACCATTATTGTCTAAAAAATCATTCAGTGACTTATCATTTAGTGCAATAAAATCCTTGACTGACATATTCTCAAAAATATTTTTATCTATTCCATCTCTCTTTATTTCTTTTTGTTTTGGCCGTCTTGACTGATTATCAACTATTGCATAAATTGTATTTCTATCAAAAACAGATATCCCAATCCTTCCTACGCCAGAATCGGATGGAAATCCGCTTTCTTTTGTTGTGATTAATTCCCAGTTTTCTCCTGCATCAATTGATTTGTAAATTCCAGATTTGTATCCATTCCCAATAAAGTCCCAAGATGCTCTTTCCTTTTCCCAAGATGATGCATATTGAATATTAAAATCCTTTGGATCAATATCTATGTCTATTATCCCTGTTCTTTCATCTATTTCAAGTTTTTTTTTCCATGTTTTTCCGCTATCAATAGTTTTAAAAATCCCTCTTTGTTTATTTGTAGAATACAAGTGTCCTAGTGCTCCAACAATTATTTCATTAGAGTTGTTTGGATTAATTTTTACTTTCCCAATATGATGAGAGTCTGTTAGGCCTATGTTCTCCCAATTTTTTCCATTATCGCTTGATCTTAATATTCCTATTCCAGCGTATGAAGATCTTGAAGAATTATTTTCACCAGTTCCTACTATAATTATTCTGCTATTCCAGTCAACATCAAAATCTCCAATATTCTGAGTGTTTGCATTGTCAAAAATCGAATTAAAAGTGGACCCGTTATTAATTGTATGCCATAACCCCCCTGAAGCATAAGCTATATAAAATTCTGTTGAATCTTCAGGGTTAACCTCAATGTCTGTAACCCTTCCGCTCATTACACTTGGACCGATATTTGTAAACTCTAAGTTTTTTACAATTGAATTTTGGATTAACTCATTTTGTAAATTAATACCATTTATTAATTCTAATGAAGGCGTGCTAACTTGTGCAAATAACAAAAATTGAATGCACAAAAAAATTATACATATTAAATTTTTCATAATTAAAATCTTTATTTCCCCTTTATTAGGTCGCTGTTAATATATTAAATATACTATTTTTGTATATAAAATTATACTTTATGAAGTACTCAACTATTGATAAGTCCTTGTTTATAAAAAATAGAGCAAAGTTCATGAACAAAATGAGTGCAAAAAGTATTGCTTTTTTTAGTTCAAACGATCTTTATCCAGTCAGTGCCGACACAACTCTTCCTTTTGAACAACACAGAGATCTTTTTTATTTATCTGGAATAAATCAAGAAGAGAGTGTACTTGTTTTGTGCCCAAATTGTAAAAATTCCAAACATAGAGAGATTCTTTTTTTAACAAAGCCTAATGAAACTTTAACTCATTGGGAGGGAGAAAAATTAAGTAAAGAAAATGCTTGTATGACTTCTGGGGTTAAGACAGTTTATTGGTTAGGAGATTTAAAAAAAACAATTGAATATTTAATGCTAGAATGTGATGTTCTTTACATAAACACCAATGAGCATTATAGAGCTAAAGTTGAAACAGAAACAAGAGAAGCTCGCTTTAACAAATGGATTCAAAAAAAATATCCAGTTAAAAATATTCAAAGAAGTAATCCGATTTTACAAAATCTAAGATCTATTAAGGAGGGAATTGAACTTGAGTTAATACAAAAGGCTTGTGATATAACTGAAAAAGGGTTTAGAAGAGTTTTGAAATTTATTAAGCCTGGAGTTTGGGAGTATGAAATTGAAGCTGAATTTTCACATGAATTTTTAATTAATAGATCTAGAAAATTTGCTTATAGTCCAATCATTGCTTCTGGTAAAAATTCCAATATTCTACATTATATTAAAAACAATAACCAGTGTCGGGATGGTGATGTTATTTTGTTAGATGTTGGAGCTGAATATGCTAATTACTCTAGCGATATGACACGAACAGTACCCGTTTCTGGAAAATTCACTAAGCGTCAAAAAGAAGTTTATAATTCTGTATTGCATGTAAAAAATGAAGCAACTAAATTACTGAATCCAGGTATTTTATGGAAAGACCATCATAATGAAGTAGGCAATATTATGACTTCTGAATTGTTAAAATTAGGGCTTTTAGATAAATCCGACATTCAAAATCAGAGTGATACTAATCCCGCTTTTAAAAAATACTTTACTCATGGAACTTCTCATCACTTAGGGTTAGACACACATGATTATGGAAACATTCATGAGCCTATTGAAAAAAATATGGTTTTTACTGTAGAACCTGGGATTTACATTCCTAAAGAAGGCTTTGGAATCAGGTTAGAAGACGATGTTATCGTTCAGGAAAACTCTTTTCCTATTAACCTTATGAAAAACATTCCAATTGAAATAGATGAGATAGAAAGTCTAATGAACTCTAATTAATTTATTTTCCATAAAAGATTTATGTATAAAAAAAATTTAAAAAGATACGGTCCGGTTATTTTAATTATGACTTTTTTTTCTGTTGTTGTTTTAACTTCTTTTTATTTCATTTTACAGCCTAAAATTATTTTGCCTATTTATAGTCCGAATATGGTGTCTCAAGAATTAGTTGATGAAAATATTCGTTACATAAAAAAATATCACAGAATAGCTGATTTCTCTCTTACCAATCAAAATGGAAAAAAAATTACTGAAAAAAATTATAACAATAAAATTTATGTAGCTGATTTTTTCTTTACAACCTGTCCTGATATATGTCCAATAATGACAGACAACATGGCTTACTTACAGGAAAAGCTATTACTTAACAAAGATGTTCTTTTAGTTTCTTTTTCGGTCACGCCTGATATTGATAATGTTGAGGTCTTGAAAAATTACGCTCTTGAAAAAGGGGTCCTGGATTATAAATGGAACTTGTTAACCGGAAACAAAAAAATGATTTATGATTTAGCTAGAAAATCTTACCTAGTTGCTAAAAGTGATGGTGATGGTGGGAAGTACGATATGATTCATACTGAAAATTTTGTTTTAATCGATAGAGAAAAAAGAATTAGAGGCTTTTATGATGGAACAAATAATGAGGAAATAAACAAACTTCTCTCTGACATTAACACACTTGAGGAATCTTATGTAAACTAATTTTTTGATCTCTATCAATAAAAAATATACTACTTTTGCTTCTTTAAAATCATTCTAAATAAAGAAATTTGACATTAAACGATTTAAAAAGAGGTGAAAAAGCAATAATACTGAATATTGTTACTGACTTAATCCCTTTAAAATTAATCGAAATGGGCTGTTTACCTGGCAATACTATCAAATTATTGCAATTAGCACCATTTAAAGATCCTATGTATTTAGACATAAATGGCAGTAGGTTAGCTATTCGAAGAGAAACCGCGAATCATATTATTATTAAAAAAATATAAAATGAGTAAAAGATTAAATGTTGCACTCATTGGAAATCCCAATACAGGCAAATCATCTGTATTTAATGATTTGACGGGACTAAATCAAAAAGTCGGTAATTACCCTGGAATTACAGTTGAAAAAAAGGAAGGGATTTGTAAGTTAGAAAGAGGATTAAAAGCCCACATTTTAGATTTACCTGGGACCTATAGTCTTAATGCATCTTCATTGGATGAAAGTCTGGTTATAGAATTATTATTAAATAAAAATGATAAAGATTATCCAGATGTAGCGGTAGTTATCTCAGATGTTGAAAACCTAAAAAGAAACTTATTGCTTTTCACTCAAATAAAAGATTTAAAAATTCCTGTTATTCTTGTCATAAACATGTCTGATGTCATGAAAAGAAAAGGGATAACTATTAATATTTCTAATTTAGAAAAATTTCTACAAACTAAAGTGGTTTTATATAGTTCAAGGAAGAAAGAAGGATTATTTGAATTAAAAAAAATCATTTCTAAGTATAAAGAACTTTCCGTAAACTCACTCATTAATATTAAGGATATTGACAGGAATTATTTTGAAGGACTAGAAAAAACTTTTCCAAATCAATTAATCTATAAACTTTGGCTTGTAATTACTCAAGATGTTAATTTTGGAAATCTAGATCGAGATAAAGTTAAAGATTCTTCAAATTTTCAAACAAAACCCATTTCCTATCTTAAAAGGCTACAACAAAAAGAAACTATTAAAAGATATCAATTTATAAATAATGTATTAAAGCAATCTTATATTTTAGATCCAAAATCAGCTACTGGTTTTGGATCTAAATTGGACAGTATTTTAATTCATAAATTTTGGGGCTACGCTATTTTCTTTTTAATTCTTCTTACAATATTTCAAGCTATTTTTGATTGGAGTAGTTACCCGATGGACGCCATTGATAGTGCTTTTAGTCAACTAAGTTCATTTTCAAAAGCTCAATTACCACCAGGAACATTCACTAGTTTATTGTCAGAAGGGATTATTCCTGGAATTGGAGGAATTGTGATATTCATTCCTCAAATTGCTTTTTTATTTATGTTTATTTCAGTTCTAGAAGAAACTGGATATATGAGTCGAGTAGTCTTTTTAATGGATCGGGTCATGAGAAGATATGGGTTGAGTGGGAAAAGTATTGTCCCTTTAATTTCTGGCACCGCGTGTGCTATTCCAGCGATAATGGCTACCAGAAATATTGAAAACTGGAAAGAGAGACTCATAACTATCTTAGTTACTCCATTCACTACATGCTCGGCAAGACTACCAGTATATTTAATTCTTATTTCATTAGTAATTCCAAATGAAAGGTTTCTAGGAATCAATGCTCAGGGACTTACATTAATGGGGCTGTATTTATTAGGGTTTTTAGCGGCTATTTTTTCCGCTTATATTTTAAATAAAATTTTAAAAATAAAATCTAAAACTTTTTTTGTGATTGAAATGCCAAATTATAAACTACCCTTATTTAGAAATGTATTATTTACAGTTATAGAAAAAACAAAATCTTTTGTTTTTGAAGCAGGAAAAATAATTTTATCAATCTCAGTTCTTTTATGGGTTCTAGCTTCTAATGGAATTGGCGAAAAATTTAATACCGCAGAAACCGCTATTAACTATACTGATTATGAAAATCCGTCAGATTATAACAATAAGTTAAGTGCTTATAAGCTAGAACACTCTATTCTTGGTAATATTGGAAAAAGCATAGAGCCAATAATAAGTCCTTTGGGTTACGATTGGAAAATTGGAATTGCTATTGTGACCTCTTTTGCTGCTAGAGAGGTATTTGTTGGAACTTTAGCCACAATTTATAGTGTTGAAAGTGATAAAGAAGAATCCATAAGAGAAAGAATGTCTAATGAAATCAGAGAAGATGGAACCCCATTATTTGGCTTAGCCTCTGGAGTTTCTTTAATGATTTTTTACGCTTTTGCTATGCAGTGTATGAGCACACTAGCGGTAGTTAAAAAAGAAACTAATAGCTGGAAGTGGCCAGCTGCACAGTTAATTATAATGACTGTTATAGCTTATTTAGCTGCTCTAATAGTTTATCAACTTATTTCATAAATTTAACTATGCAATTAACACTAACAATTCTTGCTGTTACGATTTCAATTTTATTCTTATATAAAAAATACTTTTATAGTAATCCTGAAAAAGGATGTGGTGGTGGTGATTGTGATTGTAAATAATTTAATTATTTTGATTTTAATAAATCATAATTCCAACTAGCTCCTAAAGCAAAATAACTTAGGTCATTATTGAACCCTTCTCCAAAAGAGACGTCTAATTGAAAATCCTTATTAATTAAATAAGTAACCCCTAAATCAAAATTAGATTGAAGATTTTCCTTGGGTTTCTCTCCAAAAATTTCAGCATAAACTCCCCATTTGTTAAGGCTTTTCGCAAAAGCTAAAGTGTAAACAAATGCTCCTTTTTTATCATAAATTTTATTATAACCTAGGTTATATCCTACTGAAAAAGTGTCCGAAAAATCATGGGAAATTAAAAATCTATTTAAAGTGCCGTATCCATCATTAGTATAATATTTTGAAGCGGTAGGTAAAGAAAGATGTGATAAAAATGCTACAGTAGTTGAGCTCTCAGCTGATTTAAAGATTTGAATTTTCATTCCAATTTCAATATCTCCAAATCTTGGACTAGGAATATTTTTGACATCTGGGCTATCTAATAACATGTAATTTGTGTTTAATCTAAATTCTACTTTTTCTGAAATTCCATAGCGAAAAAGATTATTAAAAACTTCCTCATCTTGAAAGACAAATCCACTTTCAATTTGTAATATGTTTTTTGGAAGCACAACTGATGCTTCCGTTTGATCTGGCCTATCGGTAGATATCTGTGCTGTTACTGTAGAAGAAATTAACAAAAGGATTAAAAAAATGATTTTTTTCATAAATATATTTTTATCCAAGTGCAACGTCTAAAACCATCATAATAATAAAGCCTCCTATAAATCCTAATGTAGCAATATCCGTATTGTTATCTTGTTGAGTTTCTGGAATCACCTCCTCAACTACAACAAATATCATTGCTCCAGCAGCAAAAGCTAAAGCATATGGTAATATAGGAGTAAAAAAAGTAACTGCTACGGCACCAATTACAGCTGCTATTGGCTCGACTATAGCAGATGCCTGTCCATACATAAAGCTCTTCCGTCTGCTCATCCCTTGTCTTCTTAAAGGCATTGAAACAGCTATTCCTTCAGGAAAATTTTGTATTCCGATTCCAATAGCTAAAACCACTGCCCCAGCAATAGATGCTTCAGGCAATCCTGCCGCTACCCCCCCAAATAAAACTCCAATAGCCAAACCTTCAGGAATATTATGCAATGTTATTGCTAAAACAAGTAAGGTAGTTCGATGCCATGGTGTTTTTATTCCTTCTGATTCTTTAAAATTAATATGAATATGAGGGAGAACTTTATCTAAGGAAAAAATAAATAAAGCTCCAAGTCCAAATCCTACTGCAGCCGGCATAACTTTAATAAACCCTTCGCCTTCACTCATTTCTATACCAGGAGCTAACAAGCTCCAAAAACTTGCAGCAACCATAACACCCCCTGTAAAACCCAGCATTCCATCCAAAACTACCCTGTTCATATTTTTAAAAATGAATACAAACGAAGCTCCAAGAGCTGTTAAGCCCCAGGTAAAAAGTGTAGCATATAAAGCTCCTAGCACTGGGTCTGTGTTTTCAAAAAAAGTAAGAATTTGTTGATACATAATTATATTTTAGTTACGTATATATTAGCTGCTGATTTAACAGAAATGCTCAAGTTAGTATCATCTAGTCCTATCTGAATTGATTCATCAAACTCCTCTTTATGAAGAACTTTAATATTAGATCCTAAAGAAATTTCTCTTTTATCCAAATATTTCAAAAAACTAATGGAAGAGTCTTTAACTCCAAAAAATTTACCTGTCTCGCCTATCAAAAGATCTGAAAGCACAAGTTTAGCTGTGTATTTAATAAATCCTGCTGGATTAGGTATTGGATCTCCGTGGGGATCATGTGTTGGATAATCTAAAAATTTATCTAATTCATTAATTAATTTTTCAGATTTAATATGCTCTAACTTTTCTGCAATATCGTGAACTTCATCCCATTTAAAATTTAGTTTTTTTACCAAAAAAACTTCCCAAAGCCTGTGTTTTCTAATCACACTTAAAGCAGTTTTTCTACCTAAACCTTTCAATAAAACCCCTTGATATTTTTTATAAACGACTAAGTTCTTTTCAGATAATTTTTTTAACATCTCAGTAACTGAAGGAGCTTTAGAATTCATCTTCGAAGCAATAGAATTTGTGCTAACTCCACTTTCATTATTTAATGAAAGATGAAAAATAGCCTTCAAATGATTCTCTTCTGAATATGACAACATGCGTGCAAATGTATTAATTTTTTCGAAAACAAAAAAATTAATTTAGTCTTGCCTAAAAAATATAGTTTACAACTTGCGACTCATTAATTGTTTAGAAAAAACTCTAAACTCTTCCTTTTGAGATTCTTCAATACTTAAATCATCAATATATTTTATTGCTTTATCAGTATAATCTAAAACTAATTTTGAAGTTAAAATATCTGCCTTAGCTCTCTTAAATATAGAAGTGACTTTTGAAATTTTTAACTCTGAATTTAATTTATCTGTATCATATAAACTTTCTAATTCACTAATTTGAATTTTAGTCGAATTAGATCTAGTCATGTGAAAGAGAATTGTTTTTTTGTTTTCTAAAATATCTCCGCCAATTTTTTTTCCAACCAAATCATAATCTCCAAAAACATCCAACAAATCATCTTGCAATTGAAATGCTAAACCAAGGTTAATTCCAAAATTATAAATACAGGTTTGATCTTGCTTGCTTGCATTAGCTACAATTGCGCCCATTTGTAAAGAAGCTCCAACTAAAACAGCCGTTTTAAGTCGTATCATTTCCAAATATTGATCAATATTTACTTCCACTTTAGTTTCAAAATCTATATCATATTGCTGCCCCTCACAAACTTCTAAGGCTGTTTTATTAAGTAGTTTATTTAAACTACTATAAGTTTTTAAATCATATGATTCTAATAACTGATATGAAAAAATCAACATAGCATCTCCTGAAAGAATAGCTCTGTCAGAATTCCATTTGACATGAACAGTTTGTTCGCCTCTTCTTGTTAATGCAGAATCCATTATATCATCATGCATTAAAGTAAAATTATGAAAACACTCTAAAGATAAACTAGCACTTAAGGCTTCTTTAGGATCTAAGCCAAATGAATTACAAGACATTAAAGTTAAAATAGGTCTGATCCTTTTTCCTTCTAAATCTAAAATATACTTTATAGGATCATAAAGGGATTTTGGTTTATTAGAAAATGAAAGGTTTTTTAAGCCATTATTTATTAATTCGGCATAGAATTTGATTGGATTCACTGAAAATACTTTTAAGTAAAAATACTTAAATAAAATGTTAATAAAATATCGTTTAAATTAATAAACTTCGGAAACTAATAGGGTTTTTAAAGTTTTCTTGTTATATTTGCCACAAAAAAAATAAAACATTGAAAGAGTTAATTATAGAAAAATCTAGAGATCTATTTCTTGATATTGGATTCAAAAGTGTAACAATGGATCACATAGCTCAAGAAATGGGCATTTCTAAAAAAACTATATATAATTATTTTAAAGATAAAACTGAACTTGTAAAATCTGTCACTTTTAATGTTTACGCTAGTGTTACATCTGTGATAGGTCAAATTAAAAAAGATTCTTTAGACCCTATAAGTGAGCTTTATGATATCCAATTATTTATAATGAAATTTTTAAAAGGTGAAAAAAACTCTCCACTATATCAACTTCAAAAATACTATCCTTTAATTCATGCCGAACTTGAAAAAAAACAATTCAATTTTATGATTGAAACAACTGCAAGTAGCTTAAAAAATGGAATTAAACTTGGCCTTTTTAGAAAAGACATAAATGTCGATTTTATTTCTAGACTATATTTTATTGGTTATAAAGGGACTAAGAATCCAATTATTTTTTCAACTGAAAAATTCGAACCCAACCTATTGATGCAAAGCTACATTGAATACCATTTAAGAGGAATTGTTACGGAAAAAGGATTAAAAAAATTAAATCATTTTATAAATAATTAATGAAAAAAATAGTTCTAACATTACTTTTTAGCTTTTGTCTTTTTTATGGAAACTCACAAACAAGTTCTTTTAGTTTGGATCAAGCTATTGATTATGCTTTAAAGAATAGCAGGTCATCCGTTAATGCATCAAATAATGTGAAAATTGCTCACGCAAAAAAATGGGAAACAATAGCTACTGGTCTTCCTCAAATCAATTCTTTTATTGAATATAATAATAATATTAAACAACCTGTATCTTTAGTTCCTGCTGAGTTTTTTGGAGGAAATTCAGGCGAATTTGCTGAGTTATCTTTTGGAACAAAACAAACAATTGATGGCTCAGTTACGTTGTCGCAGCTGTTATTTGACGGATCCTATTCAGTTGGTCTAGCATCCATAAAACTTTATATGGAAATTGCCTATAACGTCAAAACAAAAACTGACCAAGAAGTGAAAAAGTCAATTATTGCTGCATATGGAAATGCGATTGTAAGTCAAGAAAGTGTTAAGATTTTAGAAAGAAATCTATCAAATATCAAAAGCAATTTAGAAGAAATTAATAAAATTTATAATAGTGGTTTTACTGAACTAGAAAATGTAGAACAGCTTAAAATTACTTACGGTTCAATTAAAAATTCTCTTGACTATTCTATTAAATTAAACAAAACCTCTTTAAACTTATTAAAACTTATTATGGGATACGATATTGAAAAAGAAATAGTTCTTAGTAATAGTTTACAAGATTTAACTCTTAAAAACATACTTGAAAAACAATCTATAGAAGATTTTGAAATAGAGAAAAATATTGACTACCAAATGGCTTTAAATAACACAAAATCTCAACAGACTCTGTTAACGCTTGAAAAGTCAAAAGCTCTTCCAACTTTAAGAGCATTTATAAAGGGGGGGTATGATGGCAATAATAATTCATTCAATTTTTTTAAGTCTGACCAAAAGTGGTATGGCTACTCTGTTGCTGGAGTTTCAATGTCTGTTCCCATTTTCAGCTCTTTAAGAAAATCTGCTAAAACTCAACAAGCTAAAATAGAATTTGAAAAATCAAAAATTGATTTATCTGAATCCAAAAATAAAATCATTATACAATTAGATAATGCAAATAGTGAATATGAATATGCTGTAAGTTCATACAATAACGCAGTTGAAAATGTTAAGCTTGCAGAAAAAATTGAAAGGAAAAATCAAAT
>TARA_B110000503_G_scaffold57355_1_pt1 | contig 70603 bp, 77 predicted proteins | sample TARA_B110000503 | Tara Oceans TARA_B110000503 (sample SAMEA4397472) | marine metagenome | biome: Polar Biome; feature: [SRF] surface water layer (ENVO:00010504); material: water (ENVO:00002006), including particulate matter (ENVO:01000060) such as... | depth 5 m | reverse complement strand
CCAAAACCATTGGTTGGGGGTTCGAGTCCCTCCTCCCGTGCTAAAAAAACAATATGTCGAAGATTATAGATTTTTTTAAGGATTCCTACAATGAGCTCCTTCATAAAGTGACATGGCCAAGGTATGCTGAGCTTACCAATAGTTCTATATTGGTGTTGGTTGCTTCTTTGATCTTTGCATTATTAATTGGAGTAATTGATCTTGCATTTGACAGTGGGATGACTTGGTTTTATAAAGAATTTTGATGATGGCTGATTTAAAGTGGTATGTCGTCAGGGCTGTAAGTGGGCAGGAGAAAAAAGTGAAAACTTATTTGGATAATGAGATTGCTCGACAGGGATTGGAAGAAGTTATACCGCAGGTACTGATTCCGTCAGAGAAAATTTATGAAATGCGAAATGGAAAAAAAAGAGTTAGAGAACGTAATTTTTTTCCAGGGTACATGATGGTCTCTGCAGACTTGACGAATGGTGAAACCCAACATGTTATTACAAGTATCCCAGGGGTTATAGGATTTCTGGGTGCCGGGGGAATGGGTACTAGCAAAGATCCAGTGGCTCTTAGGCAGAATGAAGTTAATCGGATATTAGGCAAAGTTGATGAGGTCGAAGAGTCTGAAGAAACATTAGGTACTCCTTTTATTATAGGTGAGGGAGTTAAGGTAATGGATGGCCCTTTTAATGGCTTTATAGGAACCGTTGAAGAGGTATTTGAGGATCGAAAGAAACTCAACGTTACAGTGAAAATTTTTGGTAGAAATACGCCTGTAGAATTAAATTATATACAGGTCGAAAAAGAAGATTAAGATGGCAAAAGAGATATCAGGGTATCTTAAATTACAAGTAAAGGGAGGACAGGCTAATCCGTCACCTCCCGTTGGTCCTGCGTTAGGATCTAAAGGCTTAAATATCATGGATTTTTGCAAGCAGTTTAATGCAAGAAGTCAAGAAAAAATGGGGCAATTGCTTCCGGTCTTGATAACCATGTATGCGGATAAGAGTTTTGATTTTGTAATCAAGACCCCTCCTGCTCCCATTATGATAATGGAGGCAGTGAATAAGAAAAAGGGATCACCAGAGCCTAATAGAGATAAAATTGGTACCATCACCTGGGATCAGGTAAAGCAAATTGCGGAGGTCAAAATGCCTGATTTGAACGCTTTTAAAATAGAGGCGGCTATGAAAATGATAGCAGGGACTGCAAGGAGTATGGGTGTAAAAGTTCAGGGAGAATTCCCTCAAACCGTTTAATTGGTTATTTTAATGGGAAAATTGACGAAAAATCAAAAAAAGGCGTTGGAACTATATGATTCAACAAAGGCCTACACGATGGAAGAAGCGGCAAAAATTGTAAAAGAAATTACTTTTGCGAAGTTTGATAGTTCCGTTGATATCGACGTAAAACTGGGAGTTGATCCTAGAAAAGCAGATCAAATGGTCAGAGGTGTGGTTACGTTACCGCACGGTGTAGGTAAAGAGGTTAGGGTGTTAGTTTTGTGTACCCCTGAGAAGGAGGAGGAGGCGAAAGCCGCAGGAGCTGATTACGTCGGTCTTGATGATTACATCAAGAAAATAGAAGGTGGTTGGGTAGATGTTGATGTAATTATCACTATGCCTACTGTTATGGCTAAAGTGGGACGATTAGGTCGTGTATTGGGACCTAGAAGTTTGATGCCTAATCCGAAATCAGGTACCGTTACAATGGACGTTGGAAAAGCGGTTACAGAAGTGAAGGCGGGTAAGATTGATTTCAAGGTAGATAAAACAGGTATTATTCATGCGAGCATAGGTAAAGTTTCGTTTGAACCTAAGATGTTGGAGCAAAATGCACTTGAGATGTTAAATACAATTGCCAAGTTAAAGCCAGCATCGGCTAAGGGGACTTATTTTAGATCGATTTCGTTATCGTCTACTATGAGCAAAGGAATAAGTATTGATAAAAGTAGTATAGCTGGTTCTTGATATGACACGAGAAGAGAAAGGTCACCTAATTGTAGAGCTGACGGAAAGATTTAAAGATAATAACCATTTTTATATTACGGATACCTCCGGATTAAGTGTTGCACAGATCAACAAATTTAGAGGTATGTGCTATAAAGAAGGTATTGAGTACAAGGTGTTTAAAAATAAGTTGATAAAACTTGCTTTAGAAAACCTTGACACAGATTATACATCACTGAGTGCAACCTTAAAAGGTTTTTCTGGTGTTATGTTTATTAAAGAGAATGGTAATGTGGCGGCTAAAGTCATCCAAAAATATAGAAAAGAGGATGCCAAAGGTCGACCATATTTTAAAGGTGCTTCCATTAATACAGATATATTCATTGGTGAGGAACAACTTCAGACGCTTAGTGTCTTAAAATCTAAGAACGAGCTTATTGGAGATGTTATCGCATTGTTACAATCTCCTGCTAAAAATGTAATCTCTGCTCTTCAGAGTAGTGGTAGCAAACTGGCGGGAATAGTGAAGACATTATCTGAACGAGAATAAATATTTGATCAATAAATTAATTAATTAAAATGGCGGATTTAAAAGAGTTTGCAGAACAACTTGTCAATCTTACTGTTAAAGAAGTAAGTGAGTTAGCGACTATCCTTAAGGATGAATATGGTATAGAACCAGCAGCAGCGGCTGCACCTGCTATGGCAGCAGGTTCTGGTGGAGGTGGCGCCGAAGCTGCTGAAGAGAAGTCTACTTTCGATGTGATTTTGAAATCAGCGGGCGGGGCGAAACTTGCTGTGGTGAAACTAGTTAAAGAATTAACTGGCCTAGGCTTGAAAGAAGCAAAGGATCTTGTTGATTCTGCTCCAAAAGCAGTGAAAGAAGGTATTGCGAAATCTGAGGCCGAAGGTCTTAAAAAGCAACTGGAAGAAGCTGGAGCAGAAGTAGAATTAAAATAAGCGTTACATAGAATTTTGGAAATAGGCCTGGCCACTTGGTCAGGTCTTTTCCTGTTTGTACATAGTTACGACACGATTATTAAGTAGTTTAACAATAACCCTTTTAATCCTTGGCTACCAAAAATATAAATAAGAGAATAAATTTCTCATCCATCAAATCAGTGATAGATTATCCTGATTTTTTGGACGTACAATTAAAATCATTTGTTGATTTCTTTCAATTAGATACCCCAACTGAATCTAGAGATTCCGAAGGACTTTATAAAGTCTTTATGGAAAATTTCCCAATTTCAGATTCGAGGGATAATTTCAAATTGGAATTCATCGACTATACAGTGGATCCTCCACGATATTCTATCCAGGAATCGATTGAGAGGGGTCTTACTTATTCGGTACCATTGAAAGCGAAATTAAGATTGCTATGTAATGATACGGATAATGAGGAATTTGAAACTATTGAGCAGGAAGTATTCCTCGGAAATATTCCTTATATGACTAATAAAGGCTCATTCGTCATTAATGGAGCCGAGCGTGTTATTGTGTCGCAATTGCATAGGTCACCGGGTGTCTTTTTTGCCCAAAGTAAGCACACCAATGGTACGCTCTTGTATTCTGCGAGGATTATTCCATTTAAAGGTTCTTGGATTGAATTTGCAACGGATGTTAATAATGTCATGTATGCTTATATCGATCGAAAGAAAAAATTTCCGATAACTACCCTTTTGAGGGCGATAGGTTATGGTACTGATAAAGATATTTTGGATCTTTTTGGTCTATCTGAAGAGGTTGAGGCAAACGAAAAGGCGCTTAAAAAGGCCGTAGGTAGACGTTTGGCGGCGAGAGTATTACGTACTTGGATCGAGGATTTTGTTGATGAGGACACTGGTGAGGTTGTTTCTATCGATAGGAACGAGGTATTACTTGAAAGAGATTATGTTATCCAGGAAGAAGATTTACCGACTATTTTAGATTCTGGGAGTAAATCAATTATTCTTCATCGAAAAGAGATAAATGTTACCGATTACTCTATCATTTATAACACCTTGCAAAAGGATCAATCCAATTCTGAGAAGGAGGCGGTAGAGACGATTTATAGACAATTGAGGAATACGGATGCACCGGACGAACAGACGGCTCGAGACATCATTCAGAATTTGTTTTTTAGTGAAAAGCGTTACGATTTAGGTGAAGTAGGAAGGTATCGGATCAATAAGAAGTTAGGGCTTACTGTTGGCTATGAAAATCGCGTTTTGACGAGTGGGGATATTATTTTAATCATTAAATATTTGATTGGTCTAATCAACAGCAAGACGTTAGTTGATGACATTGATCACCTAAGTAATAGACGGGTTAGAACCGTGGGTGAGCAGCTTTATGCTCAGTTTGGTGTGGGTCTTTCAAGAATGGCAAGAACCATTCGCGAAAGGATGAACGTAAGAGACAATGAGGATTTTAAACCTGTTGACTTGATAAATGCTCGGACACTGTCATCAGTGATTAATTCTTTCTTTGGTACGAATCAGCTATCCCAGTTTATGGATCAAACGAATCCATTGGCTGAAGTCACACATAAAAGAAGGATGTCTGCGCTAGGACCTGGTGGTCTTAGTAGAGAAAGAGCAGGATTTGAGGTACGAGATGTTCATTACACTCACTATGGCCGACTATGTACCATTGAGACACCAGAAGGGCCTAATATCGGTCTTATTTCTTCTCTTTGTGTTCACGCAAAGGTCAATCATATGGGGTTCATTGAAACACCCTACAGAGAAGTGGATAACGGCAAAGTAGATATGTCCGGAAAGGTGAGGTATCTAACAGCCGAAGAAGAAGATACTTTTAATATTGCTCAAGCGAATGCACCGTTGTTTGACGATGGAAAATTCAAAAATGAAAAAGTTAAGGCACGTTTTGAAGGTGATTTCCCAGTAGTTGAGCCAAAAGATCTTAAATACATGGATGTTGCACCTAATCAAATTGTTTCAGTTGCGGCTTCATTGATTCCGTTTTTGGAGCATGATGATGCAAATAGAGCCTTGATGGGATCTAATATGCAACGTCAGGCAGTTCCTTTATTGAAACCAGAGGCGCCGATTGTAGGCACTGGGTTGGAAAGTAGAGTGGCATTGGATTCTAGGTCGCTTATATTGGCTGAAGGAGATGGGTTTATTGAATATGTGGATGCCAATAGTATTACGGTAAAATATATTCAAGACGATTCGCAGAGATTGGTCTCTTTTGATTCTGATACGACTACTTATAATCTGATCAAATTTAGAAGGACTAATCAGGATACCTCTATTAATCTAAAACCAATTGTTGCGAAAGGTGAAAAAGTATTTAAAGGTCAACCTCTTTGTCAAGGATTTGCAACAGAAAATGGTGAATTAGCTTTGGGTCGTAACTTAATGGTTGCTTATATGCCATGGCAAGGTTATAATTTTGAAGATGCAATTGTTATTTCTGATCGTGTTGTTCGTGAAGATATTTTTACTTCTATTCATATAGATTCTTTTGAATTAGAGGTTAGAGATACCAAAAGAGGGTTGGAAGAATTGACTTCAGAGATTCCTAATGTGAGTGAAGAGGCGGTGAGAAATCTCGATGAAAATGGAATCATAAGGATTGGCGCTGAAATTAATGAAGGAGATATAATGATTGGAAAAATCACGCCTAAAGGCGAGTCTGATCCTACTCCTGAAGAAAAACTTTTAAGGGCTATTTTTGGAGACAAGGCAGGTGATGTTAAGGATGCTTCTTTGAAGGCAAGACCGTCACTGACTGGTGTTGTGATCGAAACCAAACTTTTTGAGAGACCTAAAAAGGATAAAGATCTGAGAGCGAGATCCAAAAAGGAGGTTGAATTATTAAGAAATAAGTATAGCAAAGAGTTGATTGAGGTTAGGGGGCGGATAGTCGATAAACTTGTGACATTATTGGAAGGCAAAGTTTGTCAAGGAATCAAGCATAAGTTTGGTGAGCCGGTGATGTCAAAAGGGACAAAGTTCTCAAGAAAAAATATAGAAGAAAATTTATTTCCAGCTAAGAATATTTATCGAGATGAAAGCACCTATAGTGTGCCTGAGGAATCTAATTTGGTGAGTGATTTAGCACATGAGTCTTGGACCAATGATGATGAAACTAATCAGATGGTGTTTAAGTTGATCAAAAACTATATTATCAAAAGGAATGAGTATACTGGAAGCTTCAAACGCAACAGATTTACGCATGAGGTAGGAGATGAATTGCCTGCAGGTATCATGAAACTTGCCAAAGTTTATATTGCAAAGAAACGAAAGCTTAAGGTTGGTGATAAAATGGCTGGGCGACATGGAAACAAGGGAGTCGTTGCTAAAATTGTTCGTGATGAGGACATGCCTTTCATGGAAGATGGAACGCCGATGGATATTGTTTTGAATCCCTTAGGCGTACCCTCTCGAATGAATATTGGCCAGATATATGAAACTGTATTGGCTTGGGCCGGAAAGAAAATGGGTAGAACCTATGCTACACCCATATTTGATGGAGCAACTGAAGAACAAGTACAAAATGAATTAAAGGAGGCCGGTCTTCCCTCATTCGGTAGGACTTTTTTATATGATGGTTTGACAGGTGAGAAATTTGATCAGCCGGTAACGGTTGGGATTGCTTACATGTTGAAACTAGGACACTTAGTGGATGATAAAATGCACGCGCGTTCTATTGGACCCTATTCTTTGATTACACAACAGCCTCTAGGAGGAAAAGCTCAATTTGGAGGACAGAGATTTGGAGAGATGGAAGTTTGGGCGTTAGAGGCATTTGGCGCTGCACACATTCTACAAGAAATTCTGACCATTAAATCTGATGATGTTATTGGAAGAGCTAAGGCGTATGAGGCCATTGTCAAGGGAGAAAATATGGTGAAACCTAATATTCCTGAATCCTTCAATGTGTTGGTTCATGAGTTAAAAGGATTAGCCCTCGAGATCACATTAGAATAAAGAGTTGTAATCGCTTACCAAGTCTACAAAAAATAAAAAAATTATTATGGCATTCAGAAAGAATAAAAAACTGACCCTAGATTTTTCAAAAATAACCATAAGTTTAGCTTCGCCAGAGTCTATTTTAGAAGGCTCAAACGGTGAAGTGACTCAGCCAGAGACCATCAATTACAGAACCTATAAGCCTGAAATGGGAGGCCTATTTTGTGAGCGTATTTTTGGTCCTGTAAAAGACTGGGAGTGTCACTGTGGTAAATATAAGCGCATTCGATACAAAGGCATTATCTGTGATCGATGTGGTGTTGAAGTAACTGAAAAGAAGGTTAGAAGGGAAAGAATGGGTCATATCGAATTGGTTGTTCCCATTGCCCATATTTGGTATTTCAGGTCTTTGCCCAATAAGATTGGTTATCTATTGGGAATGCCCTCGAAGAAATTGGATGCTATTATTTATTACGAACGTTACGTAGTTATCCAACCAGGAATTAAAGAGGAGGAGGGTATTAATAAACTTGACTTTTTAACTGAGGATGAATATCTAGATATTTTGGATAAGTTACCTCGAGAGAATCAGCTCCTCGATGACTCAGATCCTCAGAAGTTTATTGCGAAAATGGGTGCGGAAGCGCTAGAAATGTTGCTATCTAGAATTCATTTGGATGATTTGTCTTATGAGTTAAGGCATCAGGCAGCAACGGACACATCTCAACAGCGTAAGGCAGAAGCTTTGAAAAGGTTGAAAGTGGTAGAGGCCTTTAGAGAGGCTAAAACCCGAATAGAGAATCGGCCAGAATGGATGATTATCAAGATGGTTCCCGTTATCCCTCCAGAGCTGAGACCACTTGTGCCGTTGGATGGGGGACGATTTGCAACCTCTGATTTAAATGATTTATATAGACGTGTCATTATTCGAAATAATAGGTTAAAAAGATTAATAGATATTAAGGCTCCAGAAGTCATTTTAAGGAATGAAAAAAGAATGCTCCAAGAAGCAGTTGACTCGCTCTTTGATAACTCAAGGAAGGTCAATGCTGTGAGATCTGATGGAAATAGGGCGTTGAAATCATTGAGTGATATGCTTAAGGGTAAGCAAGGTCGCTTCCGTCAAAACTTATTGGGAAAACGTGTAGATTATTCTGGTAGATCTGTTATTGTCGTTGGTCCGGAATTAAAAATGCACGAATGTGGATTACCTAAGAACATGGCGGCCGAATTATTTAAGCCCTTTGTGATTAGAAAGCTGATTGAACGAGGTATTGTAAAGACCGTAAAATCGGCAAAGAAAATTGTGGACCGAAAGGATCCTATCGTGTGGGATATCTTGGAAAATGTATTGAAAGGACACCCTGTTCTTTTGAATAGAGCCCCAACGTTACATAGGTTAGGTATTCAAGCATTTCAGCCAAAACTGATTGAGGGTAAGGCTATACAGTTGCATCCTTTGGTTTGTACTGCATTTAATGCGGATTTTGACGGTGATCAAATGGCGGTACATGTACCGTTAGGTCAAGAGGCAATTTTGGAGGCGTCGTTGTTGATGTTGTCGTCACATAATATACTCAATCCTGCCAATGGTGCGCCAATAGCGGTGCCATCGCAAGATATGGTTTTAGGTCTTTATTATGTAACTAAAGGCCGTAAGAGTACTCCAGAGCGTTTGGTAAAAGGCGAAGGGATGAGCTTTTATAGCTCTGAGGAAGTTATTATCGCTCTTAACGAGGGGGTGATCTCGAAACATGCCTATATCAAAGTACGTACCAATGTTCGTGTTGGAGACCAACTTGAGACCAAATTGGTAGATACTGTAGCAGGTAGGGTTCTTTTTAATCAATATGTGCCGAAGCCAGTTGGGTATATTGATGAGTTGCTCACCAAAAAGAAATTACAGAATATTATATCTAGAATTTTTAAGATCATGGGAATGGCCGTTACGGCCACATTCTTGGATGACATTAAGCAACTTGGCTTTCAAATGGCCTATACCGGAGGTCTTTCTATGGGATTGGGTGATATTAATATTCCAGAGTCTAAGGAAAGATTGGTAGCTGAGGCTAAAAAAGAAGTGGATGCTGTTTGGAACAATTATTTGATGGGACTTATTACTGATAATGAGCGATATAATCAGGTCATTGATATTTGGACACGTACGAATACTTTGTTGACATCCACCTTGATGAAACAGTTAGAGGAAGATGATCAAGGATTTAATTCTATCTATATGATGATGCACTCTGGGGCTAGAGGTTCTCGAGAGCAGATTAGACAGCTGGGTGGAATGAGAGGGTTGATGGCGAAGCCTCAAAAGAATTTAGGTGGTTCCGTTGGTGGAATTATTGAAAATCCCATACTCTCTAACTTCAAAGAAGGGTTGGACGTACTAGAATATTTTATTTCTACGCACGGTGCTAGAAAGGGATTGGCTGATACGGCGCTTAAAACCGCTGATGCTGGTTACTTGACCAGAAGACTTGTAGATGTAGCCCAAGACGTGGTTGTTAATGAGTCTGACTGTGGTACTTTAAGAGGGTTAGTGGTTAAGGCATTGAAAGACAATGAAGAAATTGTAGAATCATTGTCAGAACGAATTTTAGGTAGGGTTTCTGTTCATGATATTTATGACCCTATTTCCGAGGAATTAATTCTTGAAGCCGGCAATGAGATTACAGAAGAAGTTACCGAAGCAATTGATGCGACCGGTTTAGATGAAGTTGAGATACGTTCTGTGTTGACTTGTGAATCTAAAAAAGGAGTTTGTTCCAAGTGTTATGGTAGAAGTTTATCGGCGGGCAGGATGGCTCATTTAGGAGAGGCTGTAGGTGTAATTGCCGCGCAATCGATTGGAGAGCCAGGAACTCAGTTGACTTTGAGAACTTTTCACGTTGGAGGTACAGCTTCTAATATTGCTGTTGATGCCACAATTATTTCAAAGTTTGATGGAATTGTTGAATTTGAAGAACTTCGTACGGTTAATACCACAGACAATGAGGGTAATGCCATAGAAGTAGTAATGGGTCGATCTGGAGAAATCAAAATATTAGACGATAAGAAACAAAAGGTCTATATGACCAATCACGTTCCTTACGGTGCTATTTTGAAAGTAAAAAGTGGTCAAAAGGTGATTAAAGGCGAGGAGATTTGTTTCTGGGATCCTTATAATGCGGTTATTATGTCCGAATTTGATGGTAAAGTTTCATTTGAGGCAATCATCGAAGGAGTTACTTTCAAGGAGGAGTCAGACGAGCAAACTGGCCACAGAGAGAAAGTAATCATTGACACAAAGGATAAAGCAAAAAATCCTTCCATTATTGTGACTACAGGAGATTCGGAGAAGGCGTACAATATCCCAGTTGGGGCACACTTAGCTGTTGATAGCGGTCTTGTTGTTAAGTCAGGTCAAGTATTGGCTAAAATTCCAAGAAAAACAGGTAAGTCTCGTGATATTACTGGAGGTTTACCGAGAGTAACTGAGCTCTTTGAAGCGAGAAACCCTTCAAATCCAGCTGTAGTAACAGAAATAGACGGCGTTGTGACTTACGGAGGCATTAAAAGAGGTAATAGAGAAATCTTTATTGAATCTCGTGATGGCATCCAAAAGCGATACCTTGTCCCCTTGTCCAAGCATATTTTGGTACAGGAAAACGATTTTATTCGGGCTGGAGAGGCACTTTCTGATGGATCTATTACACCGGCAGATATACTTTCTATCCAGGGACCTACAGCGGTTCAAGAATATCTTGTTAACGAGATTCAGGAAGTATACAGATTACAGGGTGTTAAGATTAATGATAAGCACATTGAAACCATTGTTCGTCAGATGATGCAAAAGGTGGTGATTATTGATGCTGGTGATACCTCTTTCTTGACCAATCAATTGGTAGATAGATTTGGTTTCATGTCCGAAAATGATGATATCTTGGATAAGAAGGTTGTTATGGATGCTGGTGACTCTAGTATGTTGAAGCCAGGTCAGATAATAACCAGTAGGTTACTGAGAGATGAGAATTCAAATCTCAAGCGTAGAGATTTAAAAGTAGTGTCTGTAAGGAGTGCAGCGGCAGCTGTTTCTAGACCGATATTACAGGGCATTACCCAAGCCTCTTTAGGAACTAGAAGCTTTATCTCGGCGGCATCATTTCAAGAAACGACTAAAGTATTGAGTGAGGCAGCCATAAGAGGTAAGGAAGATAAGTTGGAGGGGTTGAAAGAAAACGTAATTGTAGGCCATCTTATACCAGCAGGAACAGGTATTAGTAGATTCCAAGACAACTTTGTTGCAAACAAGGAGGAATATGAGAAAATGGTATCCGCAAGAGAAGAATTTGCGAGGTCTAAGGAGCAACTTAGCGAGGTCTAATGGACAAGGGTGATAATATAAAAAATCTTAACATCGAGCTCTCGGAAGAGATTGCAGAGGGGGTTTATTCCAACTTAGTAATGATTGCACATTCGAGTAGTGAGTTTGTGGTGGATTTTATTAGACTTATGCCCGGAGTACCAAAAGCAAAGGTTAAGTCCCGGATTGTGATTACTCCAGAGCATGCGAAGAGATTATTGCATGCATTAGAGGAGAATATTGAAAAGTATGAAGTCACGTTTGGACCGATAAAAAAAGTAGAAGAAGGACCGAAGTTTCCGATAAATTTTGGAGGAACAGTTGGAGAAGCGTAATTATTTATGACGACACCATATTGTGATATCAAATGTTTATCTCTATCTTTGCGTTCCCAAAAATTAGGATTTTCAGTAAAATAGGATAAATGCCGACTATACAGCAGTTAGTAAGGAAAGGAAGAAAAAAATTGACTTCCAAATCAAAATCTCCCGCTTTGGATTCATGTCCACAGCGAAGAGGAGTGTGTACACGAGTGTATACTACAACTCCTAAAAAGCCAAACTCAGCGATGCGAAAGGTAGCTAGGGTGCGATTAACCAATGGTAAAGAGGTGAATGCTTATATTGGTGGTGAAGGCCACAATTTGCAAGAGCACTCTATCGTGTTGATACGTGGTGGTAGGGTAAAAGATTTACCTGGTGTGCGATATCACATCGTCAGGGGCGCGTTGGATACGGCTGGAGTGAATGGACGTACTCAAAGAAGATCAAAATATGGTGCTAAAAGACCTAAGGTCAAAAAATAAAAAATAAAATGAGAAAATCTAAGCCTAAGAAGCGATACATCCTACCAGATCCTATTTATGGAGATACGATGGTTACCAAATTTGTGAATTACTTGATGGTTGACGGTAAAAAGAGCCTCTCATATGGTATTTTTTATGATGCTATAAAGATTGTTGAGGACAAGACCAAAGAAAATGGTATCGAAATATGGAAGACGGCATTGCAGACGGTCATGCCGTCTGTAGAAGTAAAAAGTAGAAGAGTAGGAGGCGCAACCTTTCAGGTGCCAATTGAAGTTCGTGCTGAAAGAAAAATTTCTCTTGGGATTAAATGGATGATTAAATATGCGCGTCTTAGAGGTGAAAAAACCATGAAAGAGCGTTTAGCAGGTGAAATTATTGCTGCGTCAAAAGGTGAGGGTGCTTCGGTTAAGAAGAAGGATGACACGCACAGAATGGCAGAAGCCAATAAGGCCTTTTCTCACTTTAGATTTTAATTGAGTTTTTACTAATGGCAAAAAGAGATTTAAGACTTACGCGTAATATTGGTATCGCTGCGCATATTGATGCGGGTAAAACTACGACTACTGAGCGTGTATTGTACTACACAGGAGCTACTCACAAAATAGGAGAAGTGCATGACGGAGCTGCCACCATGGACTGGATGGAGCAAGAGCAAGAGCGGGGCATTACGATTACGTCAGCGGCTACAACCGTTTTCTGGAAGTATAAGGAGGAGGAATATCACATTAATATTATTGATACACCGGGACACGTGGATTTTACTGTTGAAGTAAATCGGTCATTGCGTGTATTAGATGGTTTAGTGTTCTTGTTTAGTGCGGTAGACGGTGTCGAACCTCAGTCAGAGACGAACTGGAGACTTGCAGATAATTACAAGGTCGCTCGTATAGGTTTCGTAAACAAAATGGACAGGCCAGGTTCTGATTTCTTAGGGGTTTGCAAGCAGGTTAAAGAGATGCTTGGTTCCAAGGCGGTTGCGCTTCAGTTACCTATAGGATCTGAAGAAAACTTCAGAGGGGTTGTTGATTTAGTGGAGAACAGAGCAATGGTTTGGAATGAGGAGGATTTAGGGATGACTTTCGAGGAAATACCCATTCCTGAGGATATGCTTGAAGAAGTTGCGGAATATAGAGAGAAGTTGGTAGAGGCAGTAGCTGAGTATGACGATGGGCTCATGGAGAAATTCTTTGATGATCCTAATTCTATTACCAGAGATGAGATCATAGCCGCCCTAAGGGCCGCGACTATTGATTTGGCATTTGTTCCGATGTTATGTGGATCGGCATTTAAGAACAAGGGTGTACAAACCATGCTGGATTATGTCATGGAATTATTACCATCTCCATTGGACAGAGAAAGTGTTATTGGCATTAATCCGGACACTGAAGAATCAACGGAAAGAAGGCCTTCTGAGGATGAGCCTTTTGCAGCGTTGGCCTTCAAAATCGCTACGGATCCATTTGTAGGACGATTATGTTTCATAAGGTCATATTCAGGTAATTTGGAGTCGGGTTCGTACGTATTCAATACGAGGACAGGTAAGAAGGAGCGAATATCAAGAATATTCCAAATGCACGCCAATAAACAAAACCAAATAGATAACCTGCATTGCGGGGATATTGGGGCTGTTGTTGGATTTAAAGAGATTAAAACTGGAGATACACTTTGTGATGAAAAGCACAAAATAGTATTGGAGTCTATGAAATTCCCTGAGCCGGTTATAGGGTATGCGATTGAGCCCAAAACACAGGCCGATGTTGATAAGTTGGGTTTGAGTATTTCCAAATTGGTTGAGGAAGATCCTACACTAGTTGTAGAGACAAATCATGAGACTGGACAGACCATTTTGAAAGGAATGGGGGAGTTGCACTTAGACATCATTATTGATCGTTTAAAAAGGGAATTTAAAGTAGAGATTAATCAAGGCGCTCCTCAAGTTGCTTATAAAGAAGCTATTAGAGCTACTATTGAACACAAAGAGGTTTATAAAAAACAGTCGGGTGGTCGTGGAAAATTCGCAGATATTGTATTTGATTTAGGTCCTAAGGATTCGGATTATGAAAAAGATGGATTACAATTTGTGAATGACATTAAAGGTGGAATTATTCCAAAGGAATTTATTCCAGCTATAGAGAAGGGATTTTCTCAAGCTATGGTTAATGGGCCTTTGGCGGGTTATCCTTTAGATAGCATGAAGGTAAGGTTGTATCATGGGTCGTTTCATGATGTTGATTCGGATTCGTTATCTTTCGAAATGGCTGCTCGTTTAGGATATAAAGCCGCCGCTAAAAAGGCTAATCCCGTGTTGCTAGAGCCAGTAATGGCTGTGGAGGTGATCACACCGGATGAATACACCGGATCGGTTACGGGAGACTTGAATAAGCGCCGTGGCATAATGAAGGGCATGGACAGCAGAGGCGTTTCGCAAGTAGTTAAGGCTGACGTACCATTATCGGAATTATTTGGATACATTACCGATCTGAGAACGATTACTTCAGGTAGGGCAACGGCCACTTTGACATTTTCTCATTACGACAGTGTCCCTAATAATTTAGCAGAAGCAGTAATATCAAAAGTTAATGGTTAACCCTTTGGGTCAAGATTATGAATCAAAAAATTAGAATAAAATTAAGATCCTACGATCACAATTTAGTAGATAAATCATCTGAAAAAATCGTGCGTGCGGTCAAAGCCACTGGAGCTATCGTCAATGGGCCAATCCCTTTGCCAACGGTAAAAGAAAAATTTACTGTTTTGAGATCTCCTCACGTCAACAAGAAATCACGTGAACAGTTTCAGTTGTGTACTTACAAGAGACTGGTGGATATTTATTCCAATAGTGCCAAGACGGTTGATGCCTTAATGAAATTAGAACTTCCTAGTGGTGTTGATGTTGAAATTAAGGTATAGTTTCGGTTAAGTAAACATAGAAAGAACCGACACACATGGGTTGGTTTTTTTTTGTCTCTTAAATGGCAAATAAATATTGCTTCGTTGAATAGAATTATTATCTTTGCACTCCTTTTGAGAAAAAAGGGCGCTTAGTTTAAGATCAAACATTATAATAAATTAGAAAAATGCCTGGAATAATAGGTAAAAAAGTGGGGATGACTAATATCTACAATGAGGCAGGCAAAAGTATCGCTTGTACAGTTATAGAAGCAGGTCCCTGCGTCGTTACGCAAGTAAGAAATGCAGACACCGATGGTTATCGGGCTGTTCAGCTTGCCTATGATGATAAGAAGGATAAGAATACATCCAAAGCGGAAAAAGGACACTATGCTAAGGCGGGAACTACTCCCAAAAAAAAGCAGGTGGAATTTAGAGATTTTCGTGATGAGTACAATGATCAAGTGGTACTTGGAAAAGAAATAAAAATTGAAGACATCTTCAAGGAGAATGATTTCCTAGATGCTATCGGAACGACTAAAGGAAAAGGTTTCCAGGGAGTTGTTAAGCGTCATAATTTTGCAGGAGTTGGACAGGCTACTCACGGTCAGCATAATAGATTAAGAGCACCAGGTTCAGTAGGCGCATCTTCCTTTCCTTCAAGGGTATTTAAGGGTATGAGAATGGCTGGACGAATGGGAGGTAATAGAAAAAAGATTTTGAATTTAAGAGTGATGAAAATTTACCCTGAAAAAAATCTTATTATAGTAAGTGGTTCTATCCCTGGGGCTAAGAATTCTTATGTGATTTTAGAAAAATAAGTCATGAAAATAGAGGTAATCAATAGCAAGGGAGAAGATACAGGCCGAAAGGTGGAACTCAAGAATGAGATCTACGAAATTGAGCCTAATGAGCACGCTGTGTACTTGGAAGTCAAACAGTATTTGGCCAATCAGCGACAGGGCACGCACAAAACGAAAGGAAAAGCTGAAGTTACAGGTTCTACTAGAAAGCTTAAGAAGCAAAAAGGTACAGGAACTGCTCGTGCTGGTAGCGTGAAATCTCCACTTTTAAGAGGCGGTGGAACCATGTTTGGACCTGTTCCAAGAGATTATGGTTTTGATCTTAATAAGAAGGTAAAGAAATTGGCAAAGAGGTCAGCGTTGTCATCTAAGGCGTCAGAGAAAAGAATTCGAGTCATGGAGGATCAAGCGATCGATGTTCCTAAGACTAAATTTTTTAAATCAATTCTCGAGAGCCTTAAGCTTGACGTAGATAAGGCCTTATTTATCACAGGAGAAAGAAATGATAATGTAGTTGTTTCAGCGAGGAACATTCCTAATGCAAAAGTTATAAGCGCTAATGAATTATCAACATATGAGCTAGTGAACGCAGACTATATTGTGTTATTTGAAAGTGCTATTGAAACTATTGAAAATAGATTGAACTGATGAGTGTACTTATTAAACCACTAGTTACTGAGAAGTTTTCCGCTATGAATGAGCATGGGAAATACGGATTTGTTGTGAGTAGGACTGCTAATAAGGTTCAAATCAAACAAGAAGTTGAGAAGAAATACGGAGTTACTGTTGAATTTGTTAATACAATGGTACAGCCTGGTAAATCAAAGTCTAGATTTACCAAAGCAGGAGTCATTTCTGGAAGGTCTAAGACTTACAAGAAAGCCATCGTAAAAGTTGCTGATGGGGAAATTATCGATTTTTATAGCGGAATATAATTACTGAAAAATGGCGATTAGAAAACTCAAACCAGTTACACCAGGCCAAAGATTTAGGATTGCTCCCGTCTTTGATAAGATAACAAAGGACACTCCAGAGAAATCATTGATTTCTGTTGTGAAACGAACAGGAGGCAGGAACAATACAGGTAAAATGACCGTTCGAAATGTCGGAGGAGGTCACAAAAAAAAGTTACGAGATATTGATTTTAAGAGAGATAAATTCAGCATACCGGCTACAGTAAATGCAATAGAATATGATCCAAACAGGACAGCGAGAATCGCTTTGTTATTCTACGCTGATGGAGAAAAAAGATATATCATCGCGCCAAATGGCTTAGAGGTCGGAACGGTTTTGTTAAGCGGACCAGGCACGGCACCTGAAGTGGGTAATGCCCTTCCTATGGGAGAGATTCCGTTAGGAACAATTGTTCATAATATAGAGTTGAAGCCAGGTCACGGAGGTGCAATGGCAAGAAGTGCTGGTTCTTATGCGCAGCTAGTAGCTCGTGAAGGCAAGCATGCAACAGTCAAATTGCCTTCTGGTGAAATGAGATTGGTATTAATCACTTGTTATGCAACTATAGGAACGGTTTCTAATAGTGATCATATGAATGTCCGTTTGGGAAAGGCAGGCAGAAACAGATGGTTAGGTAGAAGACCTAGAGTAAGAGGTGTGGCGATGAACCCTGTCGATCACCCAATGGGAGGGGGAGAAGGAAAGTCTTCTGGCGGTCATCCTCGTTCTAGAAATGGCATTTATGCTAAAGGACAAAAGACAAGAAAGCCGAATAAATATTCTGATAAAATGATCGTTAAAAAGAGAAAATAATGTCTAGATCACTAAAAAAAGGACCTTATATTGATTTTCGCCTAGAAAAAAAGGTAGAAGTGCTCAATGAGAGTGGTAAAAAAAATGTCATCAAAACATGGTCTAGGAGATCAATGATATCTCCAGATTTTGTTGGACACACCTTTGCTGTTCATAATGGCAACAAGTTTATACCTATTATGGTGACTGAAAATATGGTAGGGCACAAATTGGGTGAGTTTTCTCCGACAAGAAATTTCAGGGGTCACATCGCTAAAAAAGACAAGAAGAAATAATGGAGGCGAGCAATAATAAAAAATTAAAGAAGTCGGTCAAGGTTAGGCTTCAAAAAGAAGCGCTAAGTGCACAAAAAGAGGCTAATAAGGGTCGTCAAGGTGGTGTTAGTGCGGCGTTAAGGGGTTGCCCTACTGCGCCAAGGAAAATGCGTCTTGTCGCCGATATGATTCGAGGTCAACGTGTCAATGTTGCATTGAACATGTTGAAGTTTGATGCCAAGTATGCTTCTGATATTTTAGAAAAGGTGTTGCTTTCGGCAATTGCTAATTGGCAGTTAAAAAATGAAGAGGTAAATATTGAGGAGGCAGATTTATATGTTAAACAAATATTTGTTGATTCAGGCAGGATGCTAAAAAGGCTTAGAACAGCTCCTCAGGGCCGTGCGCATAGAATCAGGAAACGCTCGCATCATGTAACTATTTCGATTGATGATCGAAATGTAAAAGTTGAAAACATTAAGGAAATGGAAAAGAATTAATCGATGGGACAAAAGGTAAACCCGATAAGTCTAAGACTTGGTATTATTAAGGGCTGGGATTCTAACTGGTATGGTGGAAAGTCCTTTGCTGAGAACATCGTCGAGGATCACAACATTAGAAAATATCTTGCTGCAAGAATTGTTAAAGGTGGTATTTCAAAAGTTGTTATCGAAAGAACATTAAAGCGAATTACGCTTACTATTCACACCGCGAGACCGGGCGTTGTAATAGGTAAGGGAGGTTCCGAAGTTGATAAACTAAAGGAGGAGCTTAAAAAAATAACGGGTAAGGAGCTTCAGATTAATATTTTTGAAATCAAACGTCCTGAATTGGATGCTGTGTTGGTTGGAGAATCTATTGCCCAACAGCTGAAAGCTAGAATATCCTACAGAAGAGCTATGAAGCAAGCGATTGCTTCGGCGATGCGGGTTGGTGCACTAGGTATTAAAATTAAATGTGCTGGTCGTTTAGGCGGTGCTGAGATGGCACGTACAGAACAATATAAAGAGGGTGCGATTCCGTTACATACTTTGCGTGCAGATATCGATTACGCGGTTTCTGAAGCTCAGACGGTATACGGAAAGATTGGAATTAAGGTTTGGATTTTCAAAGGTTTGGTTTTTGGGAAGCGTGATTTGTCACCGAATGTGGGACTTACGAGTAATGCCCCATCGCCCGGTCCAGCTGGAAGAAGAAGACCCGAAGCGCCAAAAAGAAAAAGGAGATAATTTAAAGAGAATTAGAGATGTTACAGCCTAAACGAACTAAGTTTAGAAAAAGACAGAAAGGAAGAGTAAAGGGTTTGGCCCAGAGAGGTCATCTATTGGCCTTTGGAACTTTTGGTGTCAAGTGTTTAGAACCTGGATGGTTAACTAGTAGACAGATTGAGGCAGCTCGTATCGCAATGACGCGTGCTATGAAGCGTGAAGGTCAGGTTTGGATTAGAATATTTCCAGATAAGCCGGTTACCAAGAAGCCTGCTGAAGTCAGAATGGGTAAGGGAAAAGGAGCTCCGGAATATTGGGTTGCTTGCGTAAAACCGGGTACCATTTTATTTGAAGCGGCAGGTGTTAACATAGAGTTAGCCAAAGAAGCGTTAAGATTAGCGGCTCAAAAGATGCCATTAAGTACAAAATTTGTCGTAAAGAGGGATTATCAAGTATGAAAAATTCTGAGTTAAGAGGTTTAAGCATTGAAGAGCTGTCAAGTAAGTTGGCGGTTGAAAAAGAGACTTTCGGAAAGTTGAAGTTTGCACATGCGATTACGCCTATTGAAAATCCCATGAAAATTAGGGCAGGACGTAGATTGATCGCTCGACTAGAGACTGAGGTACAGGCTAAAAAACTTAGTAAATAAAGGCTTTATGGAAAGAAATCTTAGAAAAGAAAGAGTAGGCCTTGTCGTTGGGGATAAGATGCAAAAAAGTATAACAGTAGCGGTTGTCAGAAAGGTAAAACATCCTATATACGGAAAGTTTGTTCAGAAGACTACCAAGTTGACGGCTCATGATGAAACGAATGACTGTCATGTTGGAGATACTGTGAGAATAATGGAGACCCGTCCTTTGAGTAAGAATAAGAGATGGAGATTAGTCGAAATAATAGAAAGAGCAAAATAAGATGGTACAACAAGAATCAAGGCTCAAAGTAGCCGACAATAGTGGTGCCAAAGAGGTGCTGTGTATTCGTGTACTTGGCGGAACAGGCAAGCGATATGCGTATATTGGAGATACTATTATAGTGTCTATCAAGTCTGCTATCTCATCGAGTTCTGTGAAGAAAGGGACTGTTTCAAAAGCAGTTGTAGTGCGAACGAAGAAGGAAATCAGGAGAAAGGATGGTTCTTATGTAAGATTTGAAGATAACGCAGCCGTTTTGCTTAATGATAACAATGAGCCAAAGGGCACACGTATCTTTGGCCCTGTTGCGCGAGAGTTGCGTGAAAAGCAGTTTATGAAGATTGTTTCTTTAGCCCCTGAAGTATTATAATTATGAGTGAGGTCAAAAAAATACATATTAAGAAAGGTGATACCGTAAAAGTTATCTCAGGAAATGCAAAGGGTAAAACTGGAACCATATTAGAGGTAATCACCAGTAAGTACAGGGCCATTGTAGAGGGAGCAAACATGATTACAAAACATGTCAAGCCTTCTGCGACCAAGCCAGAAGGTGGTATGATCAATACCGAAGCCCCCATTCACATCAGTAATTTAATGTTGGTAGATCCCTCTTCGGGTGATGCTACAAGAATTGGTAGAAAGTTAAATGCTGGTGGTAAAATTCAGCGTTATTCGAAAAAATCAGGAGAATTTATTTAATATGGCTATTCCAAGATTAAAAGATAAATATATTGGGGAGATTGTTCCTTCTCTAATGGAGAAGTTCCAATATAAATCGGTGATGCAGGTCCCAAAAGTAATAAAGATCACTATTAATAGAGGTATAGGTGATGCCGTATCAGATAAAAAATTGGTCGATGTGGGCATAGCTGAACTGACTCAGATTAGTGGGCAGAAGGCGGTTGCGACCATAGCTAAAAAGTCAGTTTCTAATTTTAAGTTAAGAGAGGGTATGCCGATCGGTGCACGTGTTACCCTTAGAGGTGACCGAATGTACGAATTCTTAGATAGGTTAATGACGGTTGCTTTACCTCGTGTGAGAGACTTTAAAGGCGTTAAAGCTAGGGGGTTTGATGGAAGAGGTAATTATTCTTTGGGTATTCAGGAGCAAATCATTTTCCCCGAGATTAGCATTGATAAGATTAATAAGATTGCTGGGATGGACATTACTTTTGTTACAACGGCAAAAACAGACGAAGAAAGTATGGCATTACTCAAGGCATTTGGTATGCCATTCACTAAGGTAATTAACTAAGTAAGAAAATGGCGAAAGAATCAGTAAAGGCGAGAGAGAGAAAGAGGGAGAAGTTAGTTGCTAAGTTTGCAGATAAGCGAAAAGCCTTGAAGGCGGCAGGTGATCTTGTAGGTTTAGATAAACTACCTAAAAATTCTTCAGCAGTCCGTTTACATAATAGATGTAAGTTGACGGGGAGACCGAAAGGATACATGCGTAAATTCGGAATATCTAGGGTTACTTTCAGAGAAATGGCTTCTGACGGAAAAATACCTGGCATTACCAAGGCAAGTTGGTAGTCTTTCGTAATAAAATATTTTCTAAATAGAAAACAATAATTAACTTTGCGTCCCTTTTTAAGGTGACAAACTCAAAAAATATATGGTAACAGATCCCATAGCAGATTATTTAACTAGAATACGAAACGCCATAGGGGCGAATCATCGAATTGTGGAGATTCCAAGTTCAAACATGAAGAAAGATATAACTAAGCTTCTTCATGATCAAGGTTATATTGCTAATTTTAAATTCGAGGAAGCAGGTCCTCAATCGACGATTAAAATAGCGTTGAAATATAATCCATCCACCAAGCGATCCGCGATTACTAGCCTTGAAAGAGTGAGTAAGCCAGGGTTAAGAAAGTATAAAGGGGCGGAAGATTTACCTCGTGTTCTAAATGGCTTAGGGATAGCGATCATTTCGACCTCTAGGGGTGTCATTACTGACAAGGAGGCTAGAAAGGAACATATAGGGGGAGAAATACTTTGCTACGTTTATTAAAAAAATAAAATGTCTAGAATAGGAAAATTGCCCATAATTATACCCGCGGGGGTTGAAATAACGATCACAGGTGGTGATGTTAAGGTAAAGGGCCCAAAGGGAGATTTGTCACAACACATAGGGGTTGAAATAACAGCAGTTATTGAAGAAGGTGTACTTACCGTATCAAGACCTACTGAACAAAAAAGACATAAGGCGCTACATGGTTTGTATCGTTCCTTAATCAACAATATGATTCAAGGGGTAACAGAGGGTTTTAAGGCTGAACTTGAATTGGTAGGTGTTGGGTACAAGGCCGCTGTTGAAAATAACGTGTTAGAACTTAATTTGGGCTATTCTCACAATATTTACCTTATGGTTCCTAGTGAGGTAAAGATTACTGCAGAAACTGCGAAGGGAAAAAATCCTCAAGTAAGTTTAGAAAGTAATGACAAACAATTAATAGGCCAAGTGGCTGCTAAAATTAGGTCATTAAGAAAAATTGAACCTTACAAAGGTAAAGGAATTCGCTTTGTCGGAGAACAGGTTAGAAGAAAGGCTGGTAAAACATCTGCTAAATAATTAGATAAATGGCTATATCGAGATTTGAGAGAAGAAATAGGATTAGAAAGGGAATCCGTCAAAAGATTACAGGGACAAGTGAGTCCCCTAGATTATCAGTTTATAGAAGTAATAGAGCTATTTATGCTCAGATAATTGATGACAGTAAAGGTCAAACGTTGGCGTTTGCTTCATCTAAGGAGTTGGGAGGAACAAATGTGACGACTACGATCTCAAAAGAAGTTGGGATGAAATTAGCTGAAAAGGCTAAGAAAAATGGAATTGAGTCTGTTGTTTTTGATCGTGGAGGATACGCATATCATGGTCAAGTAAAAGCGATGGCTGAAGGTGCTCGTGAGGGAGGTTTAAAATTTTAAAAAATTATGTCACAATCGAATATAAAAGTAGTCCGAGCAAGCGATATAGACCTAAAGGAAAAGGTTGTAGCCATTAAGCGCGTGGCCAAAGTAGTTAAGGGAGGTCGTAGGTTTAGTTTTTCGGCGATAGTTGTTGTTGGAGACAGCAATGGTATTGTCGGATACGGACTAGGAAAAGCCCTGGAAGTAACAGATGCTATTACTAAAGGCATTGATGATGCCAAAAAGAATTTGGTTCGGGTGCCTGTTTACAAGGGGACAGTTCCTCATGAGGCAATCGGTAAGTTTGGTGGCGGTTTTGTGTTACTGAAGCCAGCTTCGGCAGGTACAGGGGTTATTGCAGGTGGTGCGATGCGTGCCGTTTTGGAAAGTGCCGGTATTCATGACGTTTTGGCTAAGTCCAAGGGCTCATCTAATCCGCACAATGTTGTTAAAGCTACTTTTGATGCGCTAAGTCAAATGAGAGATCCTTTAACGATTGCAAGGCAAAGAGGTGTGACATTAGACAAAGTTTTTAATGGATAAGATTATGAGTAAAGTATTAGTCACACAGATAAGAAGTACGATTAAGAGACCGAAAAGACAGGTATTAACTATACAGGCCTTAGGTTTAGGTAAAATAAATAGGACCGTTGAAAAGGAGTTGACTCCTCAGATAGCTGGTATGATTAATAAGGTAAAACACCTGGTAGACGTAAAAGAACTTTAAAGATGAAATTAGAATCATTAAAACCCGCTAAAGGAGCTACCGCAAAAAAGAAAATTATCGGTAGAGGTCAAGGAAGTGGTAGAGGCGGAACAGCTACTAAAGGGCACAATGGTGCTCAATCACGCGCGGGTTATTCGCGAAAAATTGGTTTTGAAGGAGGTCAGATGCCTTTGCAGCGAAGAGTTCCTAAGTTCGGATTTAAGAATAACAATAAAATTACATTTAAGGCCATCAATCTGGATGTGTTGGAGACTTTAGCGTTAGCAAAAAAGATTACCGATATTAGTACCGTTATATTGATTGAAAATGGACTTATTGGTAAAAGAGACGTCGTGAAGATATTGAGTAGAGGAGCGTTGACTACAAAAATTAATGTAAGTGCTCATAAGTTTTCTAAATCAGCTCAGGAAGCGATTGAAAAAATTGGAGGTACCGTAACTGCGCAAGCCTAAATGAAAAGATTTTTCAGTACTATAGCGAACATTTTTTCAATTGAAGAACTTAGAACAAGGATCTTAAACACCCTTGGTTTTCTAATGGTTTTCAGATTAGGTTCGTTCATTACACTGCCAGGAATCGATTCATCAAAATTAATTGATAATGCGGGTGGTATTTTTGGATTATTAGATACCTTTTTAGGCGGTGCATTTAGTAATGCGTCAATTTTTGGATTGGGTATCATGCCCTACATATCAGCCTCCATTGTATTGCAATTGTTGACAGTAGCTGTTCCTTATTTTCAAAAGTTGCAAAAGGAAGGCGACAGTGGCCGTAAGAAGATCAGTCAAATCACAAGAGTACTTACTTTGTTTATCTGCATGGCGCAGTCAGTAGCCTATCTTACTACGATACCTACAGAAGCGATTGTTTTGGAAGGTTTTTATTTTAAGATATCTTCTGTAATCATGCTGACCGCAGGTACAGTGTTTTGTATGTGGATTGGTGAGAAAATTACAGATAAAGGCATTGGAAATGGCATTAGTATGCTAATCATGATTGGTATTATCTCGAGATTCCCAGGAAGCATCGTTGCTGAAGCAATGTCTCGTGGAATGAGTCAAAGTCTCTTTTTTATCATTGAAATGATCATATTGTTTTTTGTAGTGATGGCCACAGTAGCATTGGTGCAGGCGGTCAGACGCATACCGGTACAGTATGCAAAGCAAGTTGTGGGGAACAAAGTTTATGGAGGACAGCGTCAATATATTCCCCTTAAAGTAAATAGTTCTGGTGTTATGCCTATTATTTTCGCTCAATCATTAATGTTTTTGCCTGCAATGTTGGGGGGCTTGTGGGCTGAGAATAGTGATACCGCTCAATGGGTGGTGGCGACCTTTTCAAGGGTAGAATCATGGCAGTACAGTTTGTTATTCGCAACGCTTATTATAGTATTTACTTTTTTCTACACAGCAATAACGATAAACCCAACGCAAATTGCGGATGATATGAAAAGAAATGGAGGGTTCATTCCAGGTATCAAACCTGGAAAACAGACTTCTGAATTTATCGATGGTGTACTGTCTCGAATTACGTTGCCAGGATCGGTTTTTTTAGCAATTATTGCCATTTTACCTGCCTTCGCAATTTTGGGGGGTGTTAGCAGAGGATTTGCTCAATTTTATGGAGGCACCTCTTTGCTGATTATGGTAGGAGTTATCCTTGATACGCTTCAACAAATTGAAAGCTATCTTTTGATGAGGCATTATGAAGGAATGATGAAATCTGGAAGAGTTAGAGGACGGTCTCAAAGCGCAGGAGTAGCATAATGGCAAAACAGACTTCCATAGAACAAGACGGAACTATTGTAGAGGCACTCTCCAATGCAATGTTTCGAGTACAACTAGAGAATGGGCATCAGGTTATTGCCCATATATCTGGAAAGATGAGAATGTTTTATATTAAAATATTACCTGGAGATCGTGTGAAGATGGAAATGTCTCCATATGATTTATCAAAAGGTAGAATCGTTTATCGATATAAATAGACAAGATGAAAGTAAGAGCATCAATAAAAAAGCGTAGCGTTGATTGTAAGGTTATCCGAAGAAAGGGTAAGCTTTATGTAATCAATAAAAAGAACCCTAAGTTTAAACAAAGACAAGGATAATATGGCCAGAATAGCAGGAGTAGATATTCCAGATGGAAAAAGAGGCGAGATAGGTTTGACCTATATCTTTGGGATTGGGAAGAGTTTAGCACAACGAATTCTAGAAGAAGCAGGCGTCGATGTAAATACGAAAGTACAAGATTGGTCTGAAGATGATGCCGTTAGGATTAGAGCGATTATTTCCGAAACAATTAAGGTTGAGGGTGTGTTGAAATCTGAGATTCAGTTGAGTATCAAGCGATTGATGGATATTGGATGTTACAGAGGACTGAGACATAGAAAGGGACTACCGCTAAGGGGTCAACGAACTAAGAATAATTCTAGAACTCGAAAAGGCAAGAGAAAAACTGTTGCTAACAAGAAGAAGGCGGTCAAGTAAAATAGAACAATGGCACAAAAAAGAAAAGATAAAGCAAAGAAGAGAGTAGTAGTGGTGGAGGCAGTTGGGGAGGCGCATATTCAGGCTACCTTCAATAACATCATCATATCGCTCACTAATACGCAAGGACAAGTAGTATCATGGGCGTCTGCAGGGAAAATGGGTTTTAAAGGATCCAAGAAAAATACTCCGTATGCAGGTCAGGTCGCTGCTGCTGATTGTGCTCAAAAAGCACATGAGTTTGGTTTAAGAAAAGTAGAAGTTTTTGTTAAAGGCCCAGGTGCTGGTAGAGAATCTGCTATAAGAGCAATTCAGAATGCTGGCATTGAAGTTTCAGCAATCAGGGATGTTACGCCGCTACCGCATAATGGTTGCAGGCCACCCAAAAGAAGAAGAGTTTAAATAATTCCAAAATACTAAGTAAATATGGCTAGATACAGGGGCCCTAAATCCAAAATATCCAGAAAGTTCGGCGAGCCAATCTTCGGACCAAGTAAGGCGTTACAAAATAAGGCCTACCCTCCGGGACAACATGGAAAGGGAAGAAGAAAGAAGCTTTCTGAATTTGCAGTTCAGCTTGCTGAGAAGCAAAAAGCTAAATACATGTATGGCTTATTGGAAAAGCAGTTTGCAAATGTTTTCGATAAGGCTTCTCGAAAGAGCGGTATTACTGGTGAAATTTTGCTGCAATTATTGGAATCGAGATTGGACAATACGGTCTATAGACTTGGTATAGCACCGACAAGAAGAGCTGCTCGTCAGCTGGTTTTGCATAAGCATATCACCGTAAACGGGTCTATAGTTAATATTCCGTCTTATACCTTAAGAAACAATGAAATTATCGCTGTTAGAGAAAGATCTAAGTCGTTAGAGTTGATTGCCAATAGTTTGGCATCTACTGCGACAAAAACTTTTTCATGGCTGGAGTGGAACAGTGCGGATTACACAGGAAAATTTTTAAATGCTCCCGTTCGAGAGGACATTCCTGAGAATATTAAAGAACAGCTTATTGTAGAGTTGTACTCAAAATAATGGATTTACTAAAAGTAAAAAAATAACGATATGTCAATTTTAGCATTTCAAATGCCTGATAAGGTAGCAATGGAGAAAGCGGATGATTTCCGAGGTCTTTTTACATTTAAGCCATTGGAAAGGGGCTACGGAGTTACTATCGGTAATGCCCTACGAAGAATTTTATTATCCTCTCTTGAAGGATATGCCATTACAGAGATTAGAGTACCGGGTGTGCTTCATGAGTTTTCAACCGTGAAGGGTATGGTCGAAGATGTCAGCGAATTGATTCTGAACCTTAAAATGGTGAGGTTTAAGAAAATCGCTGGTACTGACGATGGCAAAATAGTAGTAAAAGTGTCAGGTAAAGAAAAAGTTACTGCGTCAGATATTGGCATGGCAACTACTTCCTATGAAGTTTTAAATCCTGATCACGTGATTTGTACTCTTGATAGTACCGCGAAATTTGAGTTGGAATTGACTATTGAGAAGGGTAGAGGTTATGTAGCCGCAGAGGAGAATAAGCCAGAAGAGCAAAGATTCGGATCGATAGCTATAGATTCTATTTTCACACCTATCAAGAATGTGAAGTACAGTGTTGAAAACACCCGTGTTGAGCAAAAGACGGATTACGAGCAATTACTTATAGAAATAGAAACTGATGGTTCTATTCATCCGGAGAATGCACTTAAGGGAGCTGCTAATATTTTAATTCAGCATTTCATGCTATTCTCAGATCAAAGTATGATTCTTGAGTCTACGGCGAAGGGAGAACCTGAGCAGGTTGATGAAGAGTTGCTTCATATGAGAAAGCTGCTAAAAACTTCCTTGAACGATCTAGATTTATCTGTCCGGGCCTATAATTGCCTGAAAGCGGCAGAGGTACGGTCGTTGGGAGATCTCGTTAATTTAGAGATTTCTGAAATGATGAAGTTTAGAAACTTCGGTAAAAAATCTTTGGCAGAATTAGAGCAACTTGTCGTTGAAAAGGGATTGACCTTTGGGTTGGATCTTACTAAATACAAATTGGAGGAGGAATAATGAGACACGGAAAAAAAATAAATCACTTAGGAAGAACGGCTTCTCATAGAAGCGCGATGCTTTCAAATATGGCTTCTTCGTTGATTAAGCATAAAAGAATAACCACTACGGTAGCTAAAGCTAAAGCGCTTAGGAAATATGTAGAGCCTTTAATTACAAAATCAAAGGATAACTCAACTAATTCTAGACGGGTTGTGTTTGAGTATTTGCAAGATAAGGAATCGATAACCGAATTGTTCAGTGACATAGCTGAGAAGGTGGCCAATAGACCTGGAGGTTATACTAGGATTTTGAAGACTGGTTATAGACATGGTGACAATGCTGAAATGTGTATCATGGAGCTTGTTGACTACAATGAGTTAATGCTCGAAGAGGCTAAGCCAAAGGTGGGTAAGCGTGTGAGACGTGCCAAGGCAAAACCCAAAGCGGATCAATCAGAAGCTACTTCGGTAGTGGAAGAAGCTACCCTTGTAGAGGAAGATCATACCCCAGAAGCAAATACGGTGGATTCAGTCGTTGAAGTGGATGCAAGTGATGATGCGGTGCAGCAGACGGACTCATCCGGACCTGATGATGCCGAAGAAGCTTCGGATAAGGCAAGTGATGACGCCAAAAAAGATTAAGTTCTTGGTGAAAACGTTGTTAACATAAATTATAGTTAGGATTGAGGTAACTCAGTCCTTTTTTTTTATTGTGACCTCATGTTTATTGTTATTTTTGTGCGGTCGATTGAAAATTAACTGAATATATTGATATGAGTTCCCCTGAAAGAAAAAAAGCACTTCTGATGCTTGCCGATGGTTCCATCTTTGAAGGTTTTTCTATAGGTCATCAGGGCACATCGGGTGGTGAGATTTGTTTTAATACGGGGATGACTGGTTATCAGGAAATTTATACAGACCCGTCTTATTTTGGCCAAATTGTCATTAATACCAATGCACATATTGGTAATTACGGTGTGCATCTGGATGAGAATGAGTCTGATAAGCCCAAAATAAAGGGATTGGTCGTCAATGATTTCACCTATAATTACAGTCGCAATACTGCGTCTGGGGGATTAGATGATTACCTAAAATCTCATGGAACGGTAGGTATATCGGATATAGATACAAGAATGCTGGTGCGTCAGATCCGGAGCAAAGGGGCGATGAATGCCATCATTAGTTCTGATATTGATGACCTGATAAGGCTTCAAGAGGAACTTAATAAAATCCCAAATATGCATTCTTTGGAATTATCTAGTCAGGTGACCACAGAGCATCCTTATGAACTGGGAACATCTAATACTGGATTGAAGGTAGCCATATTGGATCTTGGGGTCAAACGATCGATTATTAATAATTTTATAGTTAGAAATTATCAGGTAAAGGTATTTCCGGCTAAAACGACATTTGCTCAAATGTCAGAATGGAAAGCGGATGGTTATTTTATTTCCAACGGACCGGGGGATCCCGCCGTAATGGATTACGCCGTGCGTACGGTTCAAGATATTTTAAATGTAAACAAACCCATCTTTGGAATTTGCTTAGGTAATCAATTGCTTGCTAGAGCGGTAAATATCGATACATTTAAAATGCACCATGGGCATAGAGGGTTGAACCATCCCGTAAAAAATCTCGTGACAGGTAAAAGTGAGATTACTTCTCAAAATCATGGATTTGCAGTTAACATGGAATCACTTAAGAATTCCAAATTAGCTGAATTGACACATGTTAATCTTAATGACCAATCAGTAGAGGGATTAAGATTGCTCAATGGGCTGGCCTTTTCAGTACAGTATCATCCGGAATCTACCCCTGGACCGCATGATTCAACTTATTTATTTGACGATTTCACACAATTAATTAATAACAAAAGATGAGTATCATAGAAAGCGTATTCGCAAGGCAAATATTAGATTCCAGAGGTAATCCCACGATTGAAGTGGAAGTAATTACTGAAAATGGCATAATGGGTAGGGCGGCAGTCCCGTCAGGAGCATCCACAGGAGCGCATGAGGCACATGAACTACGGGATGGTGACAAGACACGGTATTTAGGCAAGGGAGTCTTAAAGGCAGTAGCCAATGTGAATGAGATCATTGCACCTGAAATCATGGGTTACTCAGTTTTTGAGCAGAAAATTATAGATCAAATAATGATTGATCTCGACGGTACTCCCAACAAGAGCAATTTGGGAGCAAACGCTATCCTTGGGGTTTCTTTGGCTATTGCTAAAGCAGCTGCAGATGAATCAAGTCAGCCTCTTTATAGGTATTTGGGAGGGATCAATGCCCATGTATTACCTGTGCCTATGATGAACATCATCAATGGGGGATCACATTCTGATGCACCAATTGCGTTTCAAGAATTTATGATTCGTCCAATTGGGGCGAGTACTTTTAGTGAGGCCTTGCGAATGGGTGCTGAAGTATTTCACCATTTGAAGAGCATTTTAAAATCCAAAGGATTAAGCACCGCAGTGGGAGATGAAGGTGGTTTTGCTCCTAGCTTTGCTGGGGGAACTGAAGAGGCCTTGGATAGTGTGCTAATGGCGATAGACGCTGCAGGCTATCAAGCAGGTGAAGAAATCACAATTGCGATGGATTGTGCGGCTTCTGAGTTTTATGAAGGGGGTAAATACAACTATGCTAAGTTTGAAGGGACGACTGGTCAATCTAGATCGAGTGAAGAACAAGTGGCTTATTTAACCGAATTAATTGATAAGTATCCTATTGATAGTATCGAAGATGGTATGGATGAGAATGATTGGGCAGGTTGGAAAATGTTGACAGAAGCCATTGGTGCTAGATGCCAGCTGGTAGGGGATGATTTATTGGTTACAAATGTGAATTACCTGCAGCGCGCGATTGACGAAAAATGTGGTAATTCTATTTTGATCAAAGTAAATCAAATAGGTACGCTTTCGGAGACATTTGCAGCTATTGAAATGGCGCATAAAGCTGGCTGGACGGCCATAGTTTCTCATAGATCGGGAGAAACCGAAGATCATACAATTGCAGATATTGCTGTGGCATTGAATACAGGTCAAATTAAGACTGGATCTTTGTCCCGATCTGATAGAATGGCTAAGTATAATCAGCTACTTAGGATTGAGGAGGAGTTGGAAGAGTCAGCTGTTTATCCAGCTATCAAATAGTCATTAGCCGAAAAAAAAATCAGTCTTTGACTGATTTTTTTTTCCCATTCTGAAATGCATTAATGAATAATTTAAGGAAGTCAATCAGTTAAATCAGACTTTTCTAGACAAAAAATGCTAAAAAAAGACATCCACGAATAAATGACCTAATGATTTATTCTCAAATGATTTTCTACTTTTTTTATATTAGCTTTGATCATGGATGTATTTAATCAGATTCCAAAATATTTAAAGAGCTACTATGTCCTTGGGGGATTTTGTTTCTTTATGTGGTTATTGATATTTGATTCTAACGACATCTTAACTCAGTTGTCATTACGAAAAAAAGAGACTGATTTGCAAGAAACGAAAGCTTATTATCAATTAGAAATTGAGAAAGTAAAAGCAGATAGAGAGGCTTTATTCAATAATAAAGAATTACTTGAACGTATCGCACGAGAGAAGTTTTATATGAAGGAAGAAGGAGAGGATATTTATATTATAGTTGAGCAATAAGCAATGGAATTATCGGAATGGTCTGGGCTTAAATAAAAATTAAGATGAAAAGGCTGTTGTTAATTCTATTCATTTTGTCCCAAATACCAGCGCTTGCTCAGGAGAAAAAATTTTTCGATAAAATGTATTTTGGTGGTGGATTTGGTCTCAATTTTGATAAATCCTATTTTTCTTTTAATTTGACACCCTACGGAGCCTATAAATTGACAGAGAAATTTTCTGTTGGATTGGGGATCAATTATCAGTATTGGAATGATAAGCTGTATGAGGTTGATGCCAATAATTTTGGAGGTAATATCTTCAGCAGATATCGTTTGGCACGTCAATTATTTATTTCGGCCAAGCTAGAGTTTTTGTCTATTGAATTTGTCAGAAATGATAAGACCTCATATCGAGAAGGTTTTTATAATTTTCCTGTGGGTATTGGTTACGTTGTGCCCCTGTCAAAGTATGCATCTTTCTATTTGATTGGTCAATATGATCTCCTTTATGATACAACTACCAAAAACGGTGCTTATAACACTCCTTGGATTTTAGAAGGGGGTTTTGGAGTTGGCTTTTAGAGTTTGATCTGATACTGCTTGCTCAAGAACTGTAGGTCGTCAATTACAGGCTGGACTAGGGGAATACCTTCTTTTTTTCGAATTTTTTCCATTGTTCTTTCTGGATCTCCCGGGATGACCACTTTTTGGTTAGGGTCGATTGGTGCGGCATTCCTGAATCTTTGAATCCATTGGTCCATATGCTGCTTAAACTGGTCTGCTGGCCTAAATGCGTCAATTCTCATGGCGCCAAAAAAATGGCCTATTCCTGCTCCGACAGGATTAGGATCAGGATCTAGGAAAGCTACAAATGGGGGTACCCATGGTCCGTAATTAGCTCCAGAGAGGACTGCTGAGAAAATATCAACAATGCTGCCCAGTATAAAACCTTTGTGAGAGCTATGTTCTCTATCTCCGCCTAAGGGCAATAAGGCTCCTCCCTCCATGACACCGTTGACATTATTGGTTGCCTTACCATCTTTGTCTTGAATCCATCCCAATGGTGCTGTTTCATTTTTTCTTTGTAAGATCTCAAGCTTGCCATTTGCAGCCGTCGTGGTGGCCATATCCGCGACAAAAGGAGGCTCTTTTCCTGCTGGTATTGCTACCGAGATAGGGTTGGTTCCTAATAGTCGCTCTTTAGAAAAGGTAGGAGCGACTAAGGGACTTGCATTAGTCATTGAAATACCTATGCAATCCTCACTTAAAGCCATCATCGCATGATAACCTGCTATGCCATAGTGATTGGAATTTTTTACTGCAACCCATCCGGTACCTACTTTTTTTGCTTTTTCTATGGCGAGTCTCATCGCATAAGGCCCCACTACAAGGCCCAAGCCACTATCTCCATTGACTACGGCAGTACTCGGGGTTTCATGAGTGATACTTATTTGAGGAGTAGCATTGATTCTTTGCTTTTCATAAAGACGAACATAACCAATGAGTCGTGCGACTCCGTGTGAGTCAATGCCTCTGAGGTCTGCACTTAATAATACGTTAGCAGCCTCTAATGCTTGATCGGCAGGGCACCCAATAGCACCCAATAGCTTAATGGTAAAGTCAAATAAACGCTCATATGAGAAATAAGTCATATATTGATGTAAGTAGGTGAGGTATTTTGATGAATATGTTCTTCTATTGTTTTAATCAAAACGCCTTCCTTTAATGAATAAGATGAAATCCTGATATTGGTTAAGTTTAATTTAGATAAGATAAATTCAATCAAAACAGAAGCTACTACAATCATGTCTACCCGAAGGGCAATCATACCCGGAATGGCCATTCTTTCTTCTTTATTTTTAATAATTAACTCGGAAAATATCTCTTTGAATGCAGAAAGCGTCATTGGTAATTCTGTTACCTTTTCGCCAACAGGTTGACTTGTTTTTAATTGCTGAATTTCACTTAAGGTATCAAATGTTCCAGATGAACCAATAAGCGTGGTCGGTTTGAATTTTTCACAGGCTTCAAATAATGAGGTTAGATTGCGCTCCAAAAATATTTTTAGTTCCTTGATCTCAGCAGGTTCAATAGGATCTGTTTTATGAAATTTCTCGAGCATTCTTTGCCCACCGATTTCAAAACTTTCCATCCAAAGTGGTTCGTGTGCATTAGCGATAATGAATTCTATGCTTCCCCCGCCAATATCCATAATAAGACTTATTTCTGGCCCTATTTGAAGGGCTTTACTGACCCCATAGTGAATATAAGTAGCTTCCTCAATCCCACTAATTATTCTAGGATTTAATCCTACTTCCTTTTTGATTCGATCAATGACTTGTTGTCCGTTAAGGGCATTTCTAAGCGCACTGGTACCAATTGCAAAAACCTCAGAAATATTGGCGGCGACTATTTTTTCTTTAAAAGCGGTAAGGGTCTTGAGACAACGTTCGATGGCTTCTTCATTGATGAGTCCTTCATTAATGCCATTTTCTCCAATTTTGACTGCGACTTTCTCTTTGTGAACGACATCAAAGGACGTTCCATTTACGGCTACTAGTAGCAAATGAAAGGTATTTGTTCCCATGTCAATAATTGCGAGATTCATAGGCTTAATAATGACTTCGCGAATTTAGAGGTTTAGCAAATAACTACCTAATATCAATATACTAAAGCGTCTATTTTCTTGTGAATCAAATAGAGCAGACTAAATGATTTCAACATATATTTGATGAATGTCGCCATGCAAGCGCATTTATTCATCTGTCTAAGAAAAAATGAAAACAAAAAAGGAGAAAGAGGCTTATTTAGCTTTACAAAATCAGATGGCCTTATTGGGAGGAGGAAAAAACAGGATTGCAGCACAGCACGCTAAGGGAAAACTTACTGCTCGAGAGCGAATTCACTTACTTTTGGATCAAGGGTCTTTTCAAGAAATAGATAAATTAGTGACGCACCGGTCCAAGGATTTTGATTTGGACCAACAGATCATATTGGGAGATGGCGTCATCACAGGTTTCGGTAAAGTTGTGGGGCGTCTTGTATTTGTATTTTCTCAGGATTTTACGGTGTTTGGTGGATCATTATCCGAGACTCATGCCGAAAAAATAGTCAAGATCATAGATATGGCAATGAAAAATGGAGCGCCTATAATCGGACTTAATGACTCGGGAGGTGCCCGTATTCAGGAGGGGGTGGTTTCATTAGGTGGTTACGCAGATATATTTTATCGAAATACCAGGGCTTCAGGTGTCGTTCCACAGCTATCTGCTGTTATGGGGCCTTGTGCAGGCGGGGCAGTATATTCACCTGCCTTAACCGATTTTGTTTTTATGGTAGATCAGACGAGCTATATGTTCGTGACGGGACCCAATGTGGTAAAGACGGTCACCCAGGAAGAAGTCTCTTCGGAAGCGCTTGGGGGTGCTCATACGCATGCATCTAAAAGTGGGGTGACTCATTTTACTTCACACAATGATGCCGCCTGTATTATGGATATAAAAAGGGTACTGAGTTATATACCTTCCAATTGTGAAGACCAACCCCCCATGGTGTCTTATGAGCCCCTTAGCGACAATGAATGGCGGCCTTTGTTGGATAACATCTTGCCAGACAACCCTAGTCAACCCTATGAAATGAGAGAGGTCATCATGGGAATTATTGATGAGGAAAGTTGGCAAGAAGTTCAACCCGAATTTGCCGAGAATATTTTAATTGGTTTTTCGAGAATTGCTGGGCGCAGCATTGGTATTGTGGCGAATCAACCAATGAGTTTCGCTGGTGTTTTGGACATAAATGCAAGTAAAAAGGCGGCAAGATTTGTTCGTTTTTGCGATGCCTTTAATATCCCACTTTTGGTACTAGTCGATGTTCCTGGTTTTTTACCAGGTACCGATCAGGAGTGGAATGGCATTATTTCAAATGGAGCCAAGTTATTATACGCATTTAGTGAAGCAACGGTGCCAAGAGTGACGGTAATTACTCGTAAGGCCTATGGTGGGGCTTATGATGTAATGAATTCCAAGCATATTGGTGCAGACCTTAATTTTGCTTGGCCTATGGCCGAAATTGCCGTGATGGGGGCAAAAGGCGCTTCAGAAATCATCTTTAAAAAAGAGATCCGTGAGGCCAAGAATCCTCAAGAAAAGCACCAAGAAAAAGTAGATGAATACATTGATAAATTTGCGAATCCCTATCATGCTGCGGCTAGAGGTTATGTGGATGAAGTAATTTTCCCAAGAGAAACTCGGGATCGATTGATCAAGGCGTATGAAGTGCTAGAAAATAAGGTAGATTCACTACCACGCAAAAAACATGGAAATATTCCGCTGTAATGGGCGAATTTAAATGGTGAGGCTTTTGTTGAACTCACAACGATTTCCTTTAATTTTGATTTATAAAACCAAGAGTATTGAAAAATCAGAGAGTAGCAATTATTACAGCGGCAAGCAAAGGAATAGGTGCGGCATGTGCAAGACGCTTAGCCTCTGATGGTTATAAGCTGGTGTTGATGTCCAGATCGGATGATCTCTTTTCCTTTTGCGATCAATTAAATGCTAGACCGATCATGGGATCTGTAGAAAACGAGAAGGATTTGGAAAGACTTGTCAATTTTACTTATGAAAAATACGGTCGAATCGACGCAGTTATTTGTAATTCAGGACACGCCCCAAAAGGGTCATTACTGTCGCTTAAAGACAATGATTGGCAGAAAGGTGTTGACCTATTGATGATGCCAATCATTCGACTGGCCCGTGCTATTGGCCCTATTATGGCCCGACAAAAAAACGGCTCATTTGTTAATATTTCAACTTTTGGCGCCAAAGAGCCTTCTTTAAACTTCCCTGTTTCTTCAGTCATTCGTTCGGCTATTTCCAGTTATTGCAAGCTATTTGCTTCCGAACTGGGTGCAGATAATGTGAGAATGAATAATATCCTTCCTGGGTACATCAATTCCTATCCAGCCGATGAGAATACCATCAATAGCATTCCTATGTTGCGCCAAGGAAGCCCAGAAGAGGTAGCAGAACTCGCGTCATTTTTGATTTCTGAAAAATCAGCCTATATAACTGGACAAGATTTTTTAATAGATGGAGGGCTTACCAAATCAATTTAATTTATTTATCATATATGGATCAGCAAAGCAAAGATTTCTTATTTAAGTATTTAAACAATCCTTCTCCTACCGGATTTGAAGAGGGGGGTCAACGTATTTGGCTAGACTATGTCAAACCCTATATCGATGAGTATATTTCGGACACCTATGGGACGGTGGTAGGTGTGGTAAATCCAAAGGCGGCATACAAGGTGGTTATTGAGGCACATGCAGACGAAATCTCTTGGTTTGTGAACTACATTGATGATAAAGGGTATATTTATGTAATCAGAAATGGAGGATCTGATCATCAGATTGCGCCTTCTATGCGCGTAAATGTTCACACGCGAAAAAACGGGATTGTGAAGGGGATTTTTGGTTGGCCAGCCATACACGTAAGAAAAGAAAAAGAAGACGCACCTACATTGAAAAATATATTTATTGATGTAGGAGCGTCTAATAAAGAGGAGGTTGAGGCAATGGGCATTCACCCAGGTACCGTGATTACGTTTACGGATGAATTGATGGAGTTGGGTGACAAATATTATACGGGAAGAGCGCTTGATAATAGGATTGGGGGATTTATGATTGCCCAAGTACTGCGCAAAATAAAAGACGAAGGAATACAACTGCCCTTTGGTTTATATGTGGTAAATGCAGTGCAGGAAGAAATAGGATTACGAGGAGCAGAAATGATTTCTAGGAGAATTAAGCCAAATGTTGCCATTATTACGGATGTGACACATGACACTAATTCTCCTATGTATGATAAAAAAAATAGCGGTGATATTTCTGTAGGAAAAGGCCCAACGCTTAGCTATGCACCAGCCGTTCAGCAAAATTTGCGTGATTTGATTGTGGCAGTTGCTGAGAAAAACAATATCCCCTTTCAACGTCATGCCTCTTCAAGGGTAACAGGAACCGATACTGATGCGTTTGCATATTCAGGAGACGGGGTTGCCTCGGCTTTGATTTCATTACCCTTAAAATACATGCATACGACCGTAGAAACAGCGGCAAAAGAAGACATTACCCAAGTAATTAATTTAATCTTTGAAACGCTCAAAAGTATCGAAGAAGGCCAAGATTTCAGGTATATTAAGTAGGTCCCTTGATTAAAATAGCGCAAGATCCTTTATATCAAAAAATCAATAGGGCTATAGGCCAGTCCATTGTTGATTTTGGAATGATCGAATCAGGCGATAAGATATTGGTTGCCATAAGTGGGGGTAAGGACAGTTTATGCATGTTGTATTTTCTCCAAGAATTTCAGAGAAAAGCGAAAATAACATTTGATATTCTTGCCGTCAATGTGGATCAGAAGCAACCAGATTTCCCAATCCACGTCTTACCTGATCTTTTCAAGAGGTGGGGTGTCGCTTATCAAATAGTGGAGCAAGATACCTTTAGCGTAGTGAAATCCAAGACACTTCCTGGCAAGAGTTATTGCTCATTGTGTAGCAGACTGCGAAGGGGGATCTTGTATGATGCCGCAAGAAGGTTTGGCTGCAATAAAATTGCTTTGGGTCATCATAGGGATGATGTGCTGGAGACTTTTTTGATGAACTTATTTTTTTCTGGACAATTAAGTGCGATGCCGGCAAACTATCTGATTCAAGCGGAAGATTTGCATGTGATCAGACCGTTATTTTCAGTGCATGAAGATTGGATTGAGGACTTTGTTCAGGCTCAAAAATGGGCTATTATTCCCTGTAATCTTTGCGGTTCTCAAGAAAACATGAAAAGGCAGGAAATGAAAGCCTTATTGGAGCAGCTGCAAGAACAACACCCGCGATTAAGGGAAACAGCTTTTGGGGCCTTGCAAAATATTGAGCCTCGGTTTCTTTTTGATAAAAAATTATGGAAGCATGATGTTCCTAAGGCATAAACTGATCATAGATGGATTTAAAAATTAAAGATAAGGTAGCGTTTGTTGCCGCTTCAAGTCAAGGACTGGGTTATGCAGTGGCCAAGGAACTATTACAGGAAGGATGCCACGTCATTATTTCAGGTAGAGATGCCAAAAATTTAGAACATGCGGCTCAGACCTTGGCTGATTTTGGAAAAGGCAAGATATTGGCTTTGGCGGGAGATGTATCCAATGAAGCAGATCGCAATCGGATGATCAAAGCGGCTCTAGATGAATTTAAGACCGTGAATATTTTGATAACGAATTCGGGAGGGCCACCCTCAGGGAATTTCGATCAATTTTCATTGGATGATTGGGAAGCCGCATATCATTTGCTTTTGGCCAGCACTGTGGCCTTAATCAAGGGATTTTTGCCCCAAATGAAAGCACAAAAATGGGGAAGAATCGTAGCCATAACCTCTCAGGCAGTTAAGCAACCCGTTGATGGATTGATTCTTTCGAACAGTGTGCGAGCCGCCGTATCTGGATTAATCAAAAGCCTTTCCAATGAGCTCGGCGCTTATCATATTACCGTCAATAACCTCATGCCTGGATCTACTGAAACGGGAAGGTTACAAAATTTACTGAAGGTCAACCCTTCCTTTAAGGACAGCACCAAAAATATACCTTTGGGTCGCTTTGGACAACCTGAAGAGTTCGCGGCAGCTGTTGCTTTTTTTGTCAGTGAACGTGCTAGTTACATTACAGGTACGTCATTGGCTGTTGATGGAGGAAGTATAAAAAATATTTTATAACCTCTATTAATTTGCAGAATCAATTACGTTACTGAAGTCTTAACTTAAATTTCAATTTTGAGCTTTTTAATCTTAGAACTACCTGATGGAAGTAAGTCAACAATATAAATCCAGTCGTACTCGTCTTCTTCAAGGTCTGTGAATTCACTTCCTGTAATGGCATTGACCAACCTAGGTGTTGTATTGGAATGACCTACAATGACGACTGTTTTTCCGCTATATTTTTTGACTATGTCTTCTGAAAAGGCATCTAATTGATCGGCTGAATAAGTGTAGATATCAATTAACTTACTATTAGACAATGGTTTAACCGTATCCATAGTTCGCCGAAAGGGTGTTGAATAAATAGCATCAATGGGCACTGCTTCTAGGAACTTAGATAAATGGTTTGCGCGCTTTAATCCTTTGCTAGAAAGATCAGGATCAGCACTCGTTTCAGTCATTTTTTCTGCATGCCGCATCAAAATAAAGGTCGTGATAGTTGTTTTATTTGGCGCACAAGCAAAGATCAATAAGATCAACGGTAGTATTTGAAAGCAGCTTTTATAAATATATTTCATCGTTTTTCAAGCTTATTTGAATTGAATACCTACTGAATTTAAATGATCCCAAAAGCCAGGATAAGATTTCTTGACCACTTCTATATCTTGAATTTGCACATCTCTCTGCATACAAATAGGGGCAAAAGCCATGGCCATCCGATGATCTTCATAGGTATGTATGCTAGAGATGACTTCTGGCAGCAATCCTGGGAGAAGTTTCCAGCTATTTGCCTCTTCTATCAGGGTTGCGCCTAACTTGACCAATTCGTTTTTCATGGCCATGATGCGATCAGTTTCTTTTATTTTAAGACTTTCTAATCCTGTCATGATCAAGGTAATACCCTTTACCGCCGCCACGACCATTACGGTTTGGGCCAAATCTGGGCATTTTTTAAAATCAATGAATTGTTCGTCGTCCTGCACGGCAATATTGTCTAACTGGACTTCGTCTGATAGGTATTTTGTTTTCACACCCATCTTAGCCATAATAGTAGCAATTTGCTGATCTCCTTGAAAGCTTTGGGCGCGAAGACCTTTAAGGGTGATCTGACCATTTTTGCTTAGCGCAACCATACTATACCAATAACTCGCTCCGGACCAGTCACTTTCAATGGTATAGGATTGGACTTTGTAAGGTTGCTTTTGAATTTTTATTGTTTGATCATCCCATGAACTTTTTACACCAAAATGAGCCATCAGCTTTAAAGTCATTTCAATATAGGGTTGGGAGAATATTTCACCAATCAAGGCAATTTCAATCCCTTTTGGAAGGGTAGGGCCTATCATCAATAGTGCGCTGATGTATTGACTGCTTACGTTTCCAGGAATTTCAATATGCTGAGTAATAGGCTTTCCTTGAATAGCATTAATTTCCAATGGAGGAAAACCCTCTTCTTCTAAATATACGATGTTTGCACCTAAGGACCTTAGGGCATCCACCAAAAGTTTAATGGGGCGCTCTTTCATTCGTTCAGATCCTGTAATGATTTGTCCCGAACCTTTTACCGCTAAATAGGCAGTACAGAACCGCATGGTCGTTCCGGCATCTAGCACATCCCATATAGAATTATTTTCACAGAGCAGTCGGTTCATGGTTTGAGTGTCTCGGGCATCCGATAGATTTGATAATTCTAGAATATTACCAGATAATGCATTCATAATTAAGACCCTATTACTTTCACTTTTTGAAGAGGATAAGGTGATGATACCGTTTAATGAACCTTGAAAATGTGATAAATGATGGTTCATAGAGTTATATATTTTTTAATTAATGACCTTCTCATTGTTTTTGCAAAATCATTGCATCATTAATTTTTGGTTTTATAAGATTGATAAAATTGAATGGCATTTAAAATGTCGTCATCGTTCACCACTATGTCAAATAGGCAACTCCCGGGCCCATTAATCAGTGAAAACATGACCATAGCGCCTTGATTTTTTTTATCTTGACTCAATAAAGATTTAATCCTCTCAAAGGTTGGAAATGTTGCTATTCTTTCAAATACACTATCGATATAGCTGATAATATCTTCAAAATGTTTTTTTTCAATGAGCTTCAATTCATAGGCCATTTGGGCTTCTAAGATCATTCCAGCAGCGACTGCTTCACCATGTAGCAAGTCTCTATGCGTCTCTAGATGCCATGTCTCAATAGCATGACCGAGGGTATGACCAAAATTCAATATTTTCCTAAGCCCTTTTTCATGAGGATCTTTTTTGACCACATCGGATTTGATCATTACGGATTTTTCAAGGAGCAGATTCCAATCAAGATTGAGTGCAAATGGCTTTTCTCGAATTTCTTGCCAATAGGATTCATCGTAGATGAGCCCATGTTTAATAGCTTCAGCAAACCCTGATTTTAATTGACGTATAGGGAGCGTTTTTAGGAAATTTTGACATAGGATGATGGCGTCAGGATCTTGAAAAACACCGATATGATTTTTTAAACCATTGAAATCTATCCCTAGCTTACCGCCAATACTCGCGTCTACCTGAGAGAGCAGGGTCGTTGGGATGTTGATAAACCTAATTCCTCTTTTATAGGTTGCGGCGGCAAAGCCTCCCATGTCACCAATGACCCCACCTCCGAGATTAATCAAAACAGATTTGCGCGTACTACCCATGGCGGTTAATTGTTCCCAAATAAAGCTGCAAGTATCAATGATTTTGTTTTTTTCACCGCTTTCGATCTCGATTACTTGAAGGTTTTCAATGTCGGCAAAGAAGGGCAAGCAATAGTTAAAAGAATTTTCATCTACCAGTATTGCAACCTTATCAGGATTAAACTGAGCTAGACAGTTTTTCAAGGTTTGCTGAGGATCTTCGGTAAAATATATATTGGCAGGAAACGAATTCATTTGGCAAAATTACAAGTCTTTTTAATACTTTGATAATGGGACTATATATATCGTTTTGACCCTTATTATCTTTGCTAAATAAATACCTATTTTTATGAGCAGATGTCTTTAAATTTCGATGACACCAAGGTAGCATTCCAAGCCAAATCTAAGAGTGGTTTAATGCTATCGTTTCTTATTTTTTTGAGTATGTATCGTCCTTGGGTCGTATCATTAGGGACTTCTATCATAAGTCTTGCGTTAAAATGGCACTTACCCATTAAGTGGGTGATACGAGGGACTCTTTTTGAGCAATTTTGTGGAGGGGAGTCTATTGCAGATTGTCAAACTAAAATCAAACAATTAAATCAATTTAACGTCAAAACGATATTAGATTATTCGGTGGAGGGGCAGGAATCTGAGAAAAGTTTTGATCATACGCTAAAAGAAGCCATGAATGCGGCACATGCGGCACAATCTGAAGAAGCCATACCATTTTGTGTATTGAAAATGACCGGACTGGGTTCTAAATCTGTAATGACCAAAATTCAGGCAGGTGTGAGGTTGACCCCACTAGAGCGTCAGGGGTTTGATCGTTTTAAGGAAAGGGGACATCAAATAGCAGCTGAAATTGCAAGTTTAAATCAACGTTTACTGATAGATGCGGAGGAAAGTTGGTATCAAGATGTGGTGGATGACTTTTGCTATGAACTAATGTTGACGCATAATCAAAAACAGCCGGTTGTCTACAATACGTATCAATTTTATAGACATCAAATGCTGAACAATATGAAGGCTGGATTTGCTAAAATGCATGAGTCAGGCTGCTATTTTGGCGCTAAGATTGTACGAGGTGCTTATATGGAGCAAGAAAGGAATCGGGCACAAGAAAGAGGGTATGTGGATCCGATTCAACCCAACAAAGAGGCAACTGATCGGGATTATAATGAGGCGTTAAGATTTGCCATTAAAAATCTAGACCATTTTTCTGTTTGTGTGGGTACGCACAATGAAGAATCAAGTCGGCTTTTGGTGAATTTAATGCATGAAAATAAAGTGAAAAATAATGATCAAAGATTGTTTTTCGCGCAGTTGTTGGGGATGAGTGACAATATATCCTTTAAATTGTCACAAGAAGGATATAATGTAGCAAAATATGTACCCTATGGTCCGGTCGAGAAAGTGATACCCTATTTGTTCAGAAGGGCAGAGGAAAACACTTCAGTCAAAGGGCAGACTAGTCGAGAGCTTATGTTGATAAGAAAAGAAATAAATAGAAGAAAATTAAATAAATAATGCAATTAAGTGAGCAAGAACTAATACGTCGTAAGGCCAGAATAGAATTAATGGATATGGGAATAGATCCTTATCCACCCCATTTGTTCCCTGTTAATTTTACGAGTAAAGAGATCATCGACACCTTTGATTCTTCGGATCAAAAATTCAAGAATATTTCGTTAGCAGGACGAATGATGAGCAGGCGAATTATGGGTTCGGCTTCCTTTGCCGAAATTCAAGACGATTCTGGTAGAATACAGATTTATATTCGACGTGATGATATATGTCCCGATGAGGACAAATCATTTTACAATGAAGTATTCAAGAAAAAACTAGACATAGGCGATATCCTAGGGATCCAAGGATATGCATTTATCACCCAAGTAGGAGAAATCTCCATACACGTCACTTCTTTAAAAGTTTTGACAAAGTCATTGCGACCGCTACCGATTGTGAAAGAAACGGAAGACGCTGATGGCAACAAAAAAACATGGGATGCATTTACTGATCCGGAGCAGCGTTATCGACAGCGCTATCTTGATCTCATCGTCAATCCGGAGATAAAAGAGGTTTTCAGAAAGCGATCATTATTAGTCAATACCATTAGAGATTTTTTAAATAATTTGGGTTACTTGGAAGTGGAGACACCGATTTTGCAACCCATTCACGGGGGCGCCGCCGCTCGTCCGTTCGAGACCCATCACAATTCTTTGGATATGACATTGTACTTAAGAATTGCCAATGAGCTTTATTTAAAAAGGCTCATTGTAGGTGGATTTGATGGGGTCTATGAATTCGCAAAGGATTTTAGAAATGAAGGAATGTCCAGATTTCATAATCCGGAGTTCACTCAAGTCGAATTATACGTTGCCTACAAAGATTATTTCTGGATGATGGATTTAATGGAACAAATTGTGGAGCAAATAGCACTAAATTTAAATGGGAGCACAAAGGTTACTGTCGGGGACCACGTGATAGACTTTAAAAGGCCTTGGAAGCGATTTACCATGTTTGAGGCAATAGAACATTTCACGGGTATAGATATTTCAGCAATGCAAGAAGCAGACCTTCGCAAAGCGGCAAAGGAATTAAAGGTGCCAGTGGATGAAACGATGGGTTATGCTAAATTGATTGACGAAATTTTCGGTGAAAAATGTGAAGCAAAATTGATTCAGCCGACCTTCATTATTGATTATCCTGAGGAAATGTCACCGTTGACTAAAAAACACCGTACTAAGCCAGGGTTGGTTGAGCGATTTGAAGCTATTTGCAATGGCAAGGAAATCATGAACGCCTATTCAGAATTAAACGACCCCATTGATCAGCGTAAGCGATTTGAAGATCAGCTAGAACTTGCCAATAGGGGTGACGAGGAGGCCATGCTGATGGATGAAGATTTTTTAAGGGCCTTGGAATATGGCATGCCTCCGACATCAGGAGTAGGTTTGGGAATTGACCGATTGACCATGATCATGACCAATTCTGCATCTATTCAAGATGTTTTATTTTTTCCACAAATGAGACCTGAGCGAAAGGCGAAATTGGCGTCAGACGCAGATTTTATTAACAAAGGCGTTGGGGTTGCTTATATACCACTCTTGCGAAAGGCAGGAATCCAGACGCTAAGTCAGTTGAAGGAAGCACCATTAAACAAATTGCACAACGATGTCTGCGGCGCAAGAAAGCAACTAAAGTTAAATGAGTTACAAAATCCGACCAAAGAGGAAGTAGCAGCTTGGATTCAAGCTTGATTTTATAAGTGGATTAGTTTGATGAGTCATCGTCCAGGATGTTTGGGCTAGGAAAGGCCAGAAATAACGCCATTGGCATCGATGTCAATTTGTTCAGCAGCAGGTATTTCAGGTAGTCCGGGCATTCTGAGCATCTTACCGGTGATCGGGATTAAGAATCCTGCACCGGCGGCTATTTCCATGTCGCGTACGGTGATGCCAAAGTGAGTCGGCCGCCCAACTAGGTCTACATTGTCAGAGAGCGAACTTTGAGTTTTGGCCATACAAATAGGCAAGTGCTGGTAATTTAATGTCATAGCCCGTTTGATGATACTTTCGGCTTTTGGTAAATATTCGATTTTAGAAGCACCATAAATATCCTTAGCGATTGCAGAAATTTTATCTTTAATAGACCAGGTATTTTCGTAAGTAGGCTTGTAAGTACCTTTACAATTGGCTACCGCTTCTACTACCAATTCAGCCAGTGCTGAGGTACCTTTGCTACCTAAGGCCCATCCATCACTAAGTGCTACAGGCACATCAATTTCTTTACAATGGTTTTTAATAAGTTCTATTTCTTCTAGGGTATCTGTACTGAATTTATTGATGGAGACTACGATGGGAATCCCGAACCGTTTGAGATTTTCGACATGTTTATCAAGATTGGCCATTCCTTTCACTAAGGCGGTGTTATTAGGTTTGGTCAATTCATTTTTCGGAACACTACCATGGTATTTGAGGGCTCGTACCGTAGCGACCAAAACCACTGCTTTTGGGGATATCTTTCCGTAGTGACATTTGATATTATAAAATTTCTCTGCTCCTAGATCTGCTCCAAATCCTGCTTCCGTGACGACGTAATCTGCGGAAGACATTCCCATTTTAGTAGCGATTAGGGAGTTTGTTCCTTGTGCGATATTGGCAAAAGGACCACCATGAATAATGGCAGGATTTCCTTCTAAAGTTTGAACTAAATTTGGCTTGATGGCATCTTTTAGCAGAGAAGCCATTGCACCTTGTGCGTTAAGGTCCTTTGCATAAATGGCCTGACCATTGAAGGTGTCGCCAATATATATGTTGGCGAATTTTTCCTTGAGATCGGACAGATCCTTGGCAAGGCATAAAATCGCCATTACCTCGGATGCCGCGGTAATATTGAATCCAGATTCTCGAGGGAATCCCCCTTCCTTGCCCCCCAAACCGGATACAATATTTCTAAGTGATCGATCATTCATATCCATGACCCATTTCCAGGTTACCGTTCTTGGATCGATACGCAAATTTCTAGTTTTGCTTTGCACATTGTTACCGATCAAGGCGGAGAGCAAATTATTGGCTTTTTCGACCGCTGCAAAATCCCCAGTAAAATGTAGGTTGATGTCTTCCATTGGAATGACTTGTGAATAGCCACCACCGGTCGCCCCCCCTTTCATACCAAATACGGGCCCCAATGAAGGCTCTCTAAGCACGGCAATCGTTTTTTTTCCAATCCTGTTGAGGCCATCTGCGAGCCCCACAGTTGTGGTTGATTTTCCTTCACCGGCAGGTGTAGGTGTAATGGCTGTGACCAAAATTAAGTTGCATGACTTGATCTTATTTTCGTCAATAAGATTTATTGGTAATTTTGCTTTGTACTTGCCATAATGTTCCAATACGTTAATGTCAATATTAATAGATTGGGCTATAAGGTCAATGTTTTTTGGGGTGATGCTTTGAGCTATTTTTAAATCTGGATTCATTATTGTTTATTTGTTATCGCACTCTAAAAATCTACGATTAATGACGGATATTTTTTAGGAGATTTTTATTTTTAATCTCCTAAAAAATAAAGATTGTAATTTAGTAATTATTATTGGATAAAAAATAAGAATATTATATCAATGGAAGCCTATATAAGTGCCCTTAATTACGCTATACCATTTTTTTTAGTTTTGATTTTAATTGAAGCTTTGGTAGCTCAAAAAAAAGGACTACATGTTATCCGCGGTATGGATACATTGGCAAGCTTAGTGTCGGGTGTCACCAATGCCATTAAAGACGTACTAGGACTGACCGTAGTCATTGTCTCTTATGGTTGGATGGTAGATCATCTTAGTTTGATTAAAATTGAAGCAACATGGTTGGTTTATTTGATTGCCTTTGTTGGGCTCGATTTTTCGGGCTACTGGGTTCATTTCATCTCTCATAAGGTGAATTATTTCTGGAACCATCATTTAGTTCATCATAGTAGTGAAGAATTTAATTTGGCTTGTGCCCTCAGGCAGTCTATTTCCAATTGGTTTTCTATCACTTTTGTTTTTTTATTGCCTACGGCTTTACTGGGAGTGCCTGTAGCGGTGATAGGTATTGTGGCACCACTTCATTTATTTGCCCAATACTGGTACCATACCCGACTTATTGGTAAACTAGGTATTTTGGAACATATTTTAGTTACGCCTTCTCATCATAGAGTTCATCACGCCATCAATGATCAATACATTGACAAAAATCTAGGTCAAATATTTATTTTTTGGGACAAACTTTTCGGAACTTTCCAAGTCGAATTAGCTGATGTTCCTCCCGTTTATGGGGTAAAAAAAGCAGTGCGTAGTTGGAATCCTTTTATCATTAATTTCATCCATCTGTGGCAGTTAATTAAGGACGCCTACCGAACGCAATCATGGTTGGATAAATTTGTCATTTGGTTGAAGCCAACAGGTTGGAGACCGCAAGATGTAATGGAGAAATATCCGATTCAACTGATAGAGAATCCATACCATATGACTAAGTATGATCCAGTATATCCAAAGTTTTTTCAATTGTGGTCATGGTTTCAATGGACGATGATATCTATCATCACCATGATCATATTCAATAATGCTTCTTCTATTGGTTTCTTGGGCTTGCTGTGTTACGGAGGGTTTAGCTTTTTGTCAATTGCTAGCATGACCATGCTTATGGACAAGAATAGCTACGCACTTTTATTTGAGGGGATCAAAAATATGATTGCTCTAGTGCTAATTTTTACCTCTGGAGATTGGTTTGAGATCAATTCAGTGATCACACATGGAGCTATTTTGATTGCACTATATCATGTTTTGTCAATGATTGTTGTGGCCTATTTCCATCGTATGTTTTCTAGTGTCCGTTGAGTCTTCGATAATGTCCATAATCAAGCCTGGAAGCGTATGATTTCTTAAAGAAAATCTTGAAAACTTTTCCTTTTTTGAAGTTTAAGATCTTGCAATAAGGCTGATTTTGGTCTAATTACTAGATTAAAAGACTGATTTCTACCAAAAGGAATCCAATTAAAACTTAGCTGCCAACAATGCAAATCTCGATTGATACCCACACTTGTTTGAGTGAATTTATTTTTTTCAAAGTCGTATCCTGAACGAAAATTAACTTTGGTTTTCGGTGTCAGGCTAAAATCCCCAGTAAAACTCATCGTTTGCTGAATGCCAGACTCAAGTAAGCCAACTTGGGTTACATTGACGGAATAAGAAAGGCGCAAACTCCAAGGAATATTGAAATTCACATATTCATTTGGGTTTTTATAAATATACTCAAGATCAGCCTCATCTTGTAATCCTATATTTTCATTTTCTTCAAAACCAGTCGGGTCTTGATAGTTTCTTAGGTCACGAGAATTAGTTTCTGGACTTTCTTTGCTTCCCTTAGGCTTTAAATTTAAACTTATGGAGGTGTTATATCTAGACAAATTACCCAACCCGTTCCCATTTTGCCAAGTAAATCGATCAATTCGTTCTTGCCTCGTGACTATTCCTTCTTCATTAGTCGTCAACCCATTATAAACGTAAGGATCAATAGTTCCAGAAAAATTCATACTCAATTTGCCCTTAAAAAAACTAGTTCGAGTGGATAGACTGATGTTGGATAGGTTAAAGGAATCAGCGGCAAAATTATAACCACTTCCAAACGAGAGATTGTCGAACAATTTGATTTTTTTAGTGCCCAGGCCCGTAGTATCATTCTTGTCCTTAACTTTAATTTCTAAATTATTTTGAAGTCCAAAACTCATGGTTTTGCTCGGGGCACCGGTTGGGGATCCATACGCAAATTGATGATATTTGGACATGAGCACTGAATCTCCTTTTTCATTTTTTTGAACCCACTGATAAACGCCACCCTCGCCTTTCACAAAATCAGGACTATAGCTAAATGAGACTGAAGGTGTTAAGACGTGTCTAATTGCTTGCACATAACTTTCGGACTTAAAAAACTTTGTGCCGTAAATAATGGTGCTTAGAGAGGTGCCTGTATTCCAAGAATTAGTGCGTGAGAATTTCTGAAGGGTATCAACTTTAACCGCCTCTTGATCAGCAATATAGGTGTAATTGAGTTCCTTTAAATACCAATATTCGATAAAATTAAAGTTAGGACTCAGATTTAAGTTTTTAAATAACTTGAGCGAAGTAGCAATCGGTATTTTGTGTTGACCTCCATTTTTTGCATTCTTAAAATCTAATGCAAGTTGAGGTTCTTGGTTAGCATCACTCGCTACTTCATTGGCGATATTAAAAGGAAAATTAGCGGGAGTTGGATCATTAGTGAGTTCATTTTTCGCCACAAAGTTGTACGTAAATCCCAGTTTTTTGAGTATGTCTAGGTTTGAACCATTTAATTGCTTAAATGGATATTGCCTGTTCATATTTAAGGATATTTCTGGTAAACTAAAGGTCATTACGCCTGTCTGAACATTTTGTCTGTGTCTTGCGTTCATGGTCAGATTAAAAGGCGCATTTGAAAATCGCTGGGAATAGGATACATTGGAAGAAAATTGGGAATTAATACTTCTGTCAAAATCTGAGATAGCTAGATTATTATTAGAATTATAGGTGGTAGTTCCAGCAGAAACAGAGGCACTCACACTAGAATTACCCTGCGATTGCGGTTTATGGCTCCAACGCACCCAATAATCATTGCTCGTTTCACTATTTTCCCCAGTTGTGATGAGGTTTTTGTTGTAGCTAAAGTTAAAGCCTCCAGAATACGCATATCTTTTCTTGTAATTGGTATTTAATTCAGCGCTAAATCCCCCGTTTGAGTAAATAGAGCCGGTAGCCCTTAAGTCTATATATTCATTTAAAAACCAATAATAACCGCCATCCCTAAGATAAAATCCTCTTCTGGTTTCTTCCCCATACGTGGGAACCAAGATGCCAGAAGTTTTTTCTTTGGGTTGAGGAAACATCCCAAATGGAAACCAAATGGGTGTCCATATTTCTCTGAATTTAAGATTAAATGGACCAGAGATGACATTGCGCTTTGCTACTTTAAGTTTTTGAGATTGAATATGAAAGTGAGGATTACTGAGATTGCAGGTACTATATTTTGCATCGATAATGTACATTTCATCTTGTTCATTTTTTTTGACATCATCACCCTGCATATAAGCGCCCATTTGTTCCGTCACAACACCTTTTATTTGAGCTCTTTTGGTATTAAAATTATAGATGATAAAATCAGTTTCATAGATTGTGTTTTTTTCTGTAAAAACTGGTTTTCCTTGTTTTTTTCCAGCGCTATCCAAGCGATAAGACGAGGTGATTATTTTATTAATCATATTGACCTTCGTCTCATCTGCATCAAGTTTTATTTCACCATAGTCAATATGACTATCACCAAAAAGCGTAAGGTTATTTGATCTTAAGTCAAAGAGAATAGAGTCTTTCGCATGATAATTAATGGTTGTGGCAATTTCTCCAATTGGTGGCTTCGAAAGAAGTTCTTTTGACAAGGTATCACCATTATTTAAAGACGCAATACTATCAATAGATTGCTTTATGAAGGTATTTTGCGACTTTATACTATCCAGTGGTCCAGTAGTATCAAGTAGCAAAACGTCTTGTCCGATGACAGGCACAATCAGCAAGCAGGTTAAAATAAACCCGAGAACCGTTGTAATTAAACTCCTCAAGTGAGACACAAGTTTTTGATTTACCGAAAAATTTGTAATTTGGGTGCTAAAGTATCGCATTTGGTATACACATCAACCGTCTGTTAGTGAGAAATATTGCATTATCCCTACTCATTTTGTTCTTTATAATCTCAGGTTCGTTCCAATTTGTAGGAACCAAAGAATACAAGATCAGGAAAATTGTCATCGATCCAGGTCATGGAGGCAGGGATCCGGGAACCCATGGCGCGATCTCTAAAGAGAAGGATGTGGTGCTAAAAATAGCGTTGGCCTTAAAAAGGGTTATGAATGAAAACATGCCCGAAGTGAAGGTTGTATTAACGCGCGAAAACGATAGTTTTCCAGCATTAGAAGACCGACCCAAAATGGCCAATGAGATTGAGGCAGATTTATTCATTTCCATACATGCCAATTGGGTGAGTAACCCTTCCATATACGGTTCTGAGACTTATGTAATGAGTGTCAATAATATTTCTAGAAATTTTGAAGTAGCGCAGCGTGAAAATTCAGTAATTTTATTAGAAGAAAATTACAAAGAAACATACCAGAATTTTGATCCTAAATCTATAGAATCATACATTTTATTTTCACTCACCCAAAATGCTTTCTACGAACAGAGTGTACAATTGGCAGGTTTGATTGAAAAGCAATTTAAAGAGCGTGTAGGAAGGAAAAGTTTGGGCGTTAAGCAGTCGAGTCTTTGGGTGCTATGGAATAGTGCCATGCCGAGCGTTTTAGTAGAAGTAGGCTATCTTAGTAACCTCAAAGAAGAACGCGAACTAAATGATCCTTTGAATCAAGTTTATATTGCTTCAGGCATTTATAGAGCCATCAGAGATTACAAAAGTGAAATCGAACAAAAAAAATAAAGTATCGTGATGAAGGAAATCAAAATCGGCCTGCTGACAATAACTGCGGGTCTTGTCTTCTATTTTGGATTTAATTTTTTAAAAGGTAAGGACCTCTTTGGAAGGACCTCGATCTATTACGTTGTCTATTCAAATGTTGATGGTTTAGACAAGTCCAATCCGGTCATTGTGAATGGTTTAGCTGTAGGTAAAGTCAGTGACATTCAGCTTCGCCAAGATTTCAATAACCAAGTCGTGGTCCAATTGTCAATTAATTCAGCTATCATACTGGGAGATTCGACGATTGCAGAATTATCAAATACCAATTTTTTAGGCAGTAAGGCTATTATTTTAAATATTGGCTCTATTGAAAACCCCTTGGAGCCAAAGGACACATTAATTGCACATTTAGATAGAGGTATTGCCGAATATTTGGACAATGTCCAACCAATAACAGACAATTTAAATGTGACCATTCGCAGAGTTAATGAAATTTTATTGGGATTGCAGGGGAGTGGGGAAACAGTTGCCAGTGCGATTGCTCAATTGGAGCAAACCCTTAAGCAGGTCAATGGTATTTTAGATGACAATAGACAAGGGATGTCTTCAGTTATTGCAAACACCAATGGGATGCTAGTAAAAATGGAGAAGCGCATCGATCAGCTGAGTCCCATATTTAACAAGGCGGAAGGTGTTTTAGATTCCTTAAATGGATTAGATATCAACAAAACATTGCTGGGTTTAAACGAGACCGTATCGGAGCTTAAAATGACAATTTCAGGGATAAATGAAGGACAGGGTACCTTAGGACAGCTTATGGTAAATGATTCTCTTTACCATAATATCAATCAATTAATGTATGATTTGGATAATTTGATTATTCATTTCAATAATTATCCTAAAGATTTCTTGAAGCCTCTAGGAAGGAAAAATAGCAAGATGAAAGGGATTAAGCAGTCCCAAAATTAAGTCTAAATTAAGGTTAAAGAATATTCGTTATCATCATCAGTGAACAATAAAGAACTTAAATCTTTGGTAAGGCTACTTGAAGATGAAGATAGCGAAATATTGGCGCATGTCGAGCAAAAATTAAAAGTACTCGGAACTGGAGTAATTCCTTTTTTAGAGGAGGCCTGGGAGCAGTCATTTGATCCAAATGTTCAACACCGCATAGAAGAATTGGTTCATTTCCTTCAATTTGAGTTAGTTCAAGAACGCTTAATTTACTGGTTCTCACACGAACAAGAGGATCTTTTAAAAGGACTTTGGATATTGGCGACCTACCAATATCCTGATCTAGAGTATGAACAATTGGCTGCGAAGATTGATGATCTTTATAGGAATATTTGGACCGAATTGAGGGACGATCTTTTACCTTTTGATCAAATAAGGGTTATCAATAATATGCTCTTTGACAAATATAAGTTTAGGGCAAACACGAAGAACTTCCATTCCACAGGAAACTCAATGATCAATTTGGTTTTGGAAACATTGAAAGGTAATCCGATCTCTTTGGCTGCAGTCTATCTGTTGATAACACAAAAATTAGGACTGCCAGTGTATGGAGTGAACCTCCCCAATTCGTTTGTGCTTACCTATAAGACCGAAAAAATTCAATTTTATATTAATGTTTTTAACAGAGGGTTAATATTCTCTAGAGAAGATGTTGACAATTATATCCAAAAGCTACACCTCCCGCCTAAAAAAGAATATTATGATCCTTGTGATCACGGCAATATCATCATCAGAAATTTAAGAAATTTGTTGATATCCTTTGAAAAAGTAGGGAATCATGCTAAAAGTAATGAAATGAAGATTTTGCTTAAAAAAATTAATCCGGGAGAAATTTTTTAGATAGAATAAGCGATAAAGTAATTAAATATGGGCTCGATGATAAGTGTTATTTTTTGCTCTTTTTTTGATTTCATCACGACCCCAGTAGCTTCTTTTTCAGAATGAATTTCAACCCGCATATCATCTTTAAAGTTTGGCTGAAGGTCTCCGAAAATCTTGTATAATACTTCTTTGCAAATCCAAATTTTACACAACGAATAGACGTCATGTTTGTATTGCAATTCTGAGAGGTTTAGAAATTTTGATTGAATTTTAATTAGTTGATTTCTTGGCCGCTCAATGTCTATGCCACAGGGACTTATTAAATTGATGATAGCCGCAGCCATTGGAAATGAATGTGTAATGGAGATTTCAGCATCGTCATTTATCAAACAGGGTTTACCCGAGAGCTCCTTATAAATACCTTTATATTCTTTCCCAAACGAAGTGACCAAATGCGCCACAAGTAACCTAGTTGCGAGCCATTCAGCCTTCTTTTTTGGAACCATTTCGGGTGGTTTTTCCTTGTACAACGCGAGTAGTTCATCTTCTGTTTCAGTTATATGCCAGACGGCATAACTGCTTGAAGTATTAAGTTTTTTGGTTAACAATAACGGCATGAAGCAAATTAGATGATACAATTTTAATACTTTTGAACTTAATACTTATGATACAAAGACCCTCCGTCTCCAAGGTGCATACCTTTACTGGCCATAAAGATTCGCTTTATGCCTTGGCTGCTGTAAGTGATCATGAATTCGTATCTTCAGGTGCTGATGGAATGGTCATTCAATGGAATTTGCAGGACTTTTCGCAAGCCAAAATGGTTGCTAAGGTTTCTACTTCTGTATATGCCTTGGCATATGACCCAATCTTGGATTACTTATTTATCGGTCAGAATTTTGATGGGTTGCACGTGATCGAATTAAGTATAAAACGTCAGGTTAAGTCCATTCAACTAACTAAATCTCACATATTTGACATTAAATTTGATAATGAATTTATCTATCTAGCTACGGGAGAAGGGACGGTTCATGTGATCAATAGAACTACTTGGCTGACGGTGAGTGTGCTTAATTTTTCAGAAAAAAGTGCCCGAACCCTTATCGTGGATGATTTACAAATTTATGTAGGTTACAGTGATGGTTTCGTACGGATATTTGATAAAATTGGGTTTAGCATGTTGCAGGAATTCAAAGCGCATGACAACTCCATATTCACTATGGCCCTACATCCAAATACTGATTTTATTTTGACGGGTAGTCGTGATGCTCATTTAAAAATATGGAACATAGCTGAGCTTAAAAATATTGCGTTGAAAGAAGATATTATTGCACATATGTATACAATCAATCATATAAAGTTTAGTCAAGACGGAAGCTATTTTCTAACTTGCAGTATGGATAAATCCATTAAAATTTGGAATAGTCTTTCGATGAAGTTGATGCGTGTAATAGATAAGGGACGTTTTGCAGGGCACGGAACCTCAGTAAATAAGCTTTTAACAATGTTATATAGCAATTCTTTAATATCTTGTAGTGACGATCGTACTATATCCGTTTGGGAAATTAAATTTAACCAATAATATGAGAATAACCCCCTTAGAAATTAGACGTAAGACTTTCGAAAAAAAGATTCGAGGGTTTGATAAAGATGAGGTGAATGCTTTCTTGGGATCTTTATCACAAGAATGGGAGCGATTACTTGATGAGAATAAGGAACTGAGAGTCAAGCAAGAATATGCTGATTTGGAAGTGAAAAAATTAAGAGAAGTCGAGAACTCATTGTACAAAACCCTGAAAACAGCAGAGGACACAGGATCTCATTTAATAGACCAAGCAAATAGAGCTGCGGAACTTCATTTGAAGGAAACTCAACTAAATGCCGAAGTCATTATGAGGGAGACCAAGTCCAAATCTAAGCGGATTTTAGAAGAGACTGAATCACAGGCGAAGAACATTATTGGCGAAATGCAAGATGCGATCAAGGAGCTAGCCAAGAGTTATCAGAATATTGAATATCATCGAGATTCGCTGATTGGAGAGCTTCAAAATATCATTTTAGATATAACAGATAGAATTAATAGGTCAGGCAAACAACAGCGGCATTTTAAATTAGAAGATTATTTAATAAAGGTCAAAAATTTAGTCAGAGAATCTGAAGGGTTGACAAGTGAGGATAGCATGATTACTGCTATGCCTATTATGGAGCCGATACCGAAAATAGCTAAGGACGACCTAGAGGCTGCTGAGAAGTTAGAGCAATTCATCATTTCGAAAGAAGAAGGCAACGCAGTCAAAAAGGGACGCTTAGTTGAAGAAGATCGTGATGAAGCCTTTGCCACCTCAGAGAAAACTAAATCCAAGAAAAAACCTGACGTACCCAAGAACCAATCAAGTGACGCTGACACTGAATCTTCTTTTTTTGATCAGATTTAAGGAATTATGGGATTAGTTTCGCTGGAGGGAATGGAGTTTTATGCGTATCATGGGTACCATGCCGAGGAGCGTAAAATAGGCAATAAGTACAGTATTGATGTTAAAATGGAATTAAATTTCGACAACGCTGCTCTTCATGATCAAATAGAAGGAACCGTTGATTATGAACAAGTTTACCTTTTGGTGGCTTCCATCATGGAAGTCCAGGTTTTTTTGTTGGAGCATTTGGCGGGTAAAATTATGGAAGGCCTTAAAAATCAATTTCCCCAAACGACAAGGGTTTGGGTAGAAGTCAGTAAATTTAACCCACCTATCAACGGCCTATGTCATCGGGCGGTAGTAGCGATTTCTTCTTGATCCTTAAAAATAAATCCCCGTGCATCCACCCCTTCATGAAAATCTATTTTTTTGCCAATTAAAAACATTAATTCAGATTTTTGTATGAGGAGTTTAAAGTCAGAAACCAGCCATGTTAAGTCAGTTTCTTTTTGGGTGTCAAACCCTAGGATAAAATTTACCGAAGCACAGCCGTGACCACCTTTTACCCCCAAACGCAATCCGTAATCTTGAGGAATACCCTTGGTTTTAAAGATTTTCAAAATTTCTGTCAAGGCTTGATCGGTGATTTTGACGGGTTCAACCATGACGCAAAGGAAAATATTTATTTTTGAAAAAGAGAAATTAAAATATTTAATATGGAAATGTTTATTGATTTACTGAAAATACTTGGGCCTGCCTCATTGGTCTTATACGCCTCATATTTAATGGTCAGGTCGTTATTGAAATCGAGATTTGATGAGCTCATGTTGGAGGTAAAACAGCGAAATAAAAGCATCAGCATGCCCATAAGGCTTCAGGCCTATGAACGAATTGTCTTATTATTGGAGCGTACTTCCCCAAGTAATCTTATACCGAGAGTGAACAAAAAAGAGATGGAGGCTACCGTTCTACAGCACATATTGGTTAAAGAAATCAGGCAAGAATTCAACCATAATTTGGCTCAACAAATTTATATCTCTCAAGAGGCCTGGTCATACGTCAAAGCCGCGATTGAAGATACGATTACCTTAATCAATGAGGCTGCAATGGGACTTAATGACGATGATTCTAGTTTGGAATTGGCAAAAAAAGTTCTTGAAAGTTCTATCAAAAGTGATAGTATCAACAATGCCATTTCCTTTATGAAAGAAGAAATAAAAGATCTTTTTTAAAAAAGAAATGAATAAAAAAGCCCTCAAAATAATGGCTAAAGCAAGCCGAATGGCAGAAGAAAGAACCCGCTTTAAACAATTCATTAAAAAAGTGGGTGAAAAAACAAAAAGGATCAGTGCTGATCATGTTAATCTCAAAGAGCTCATCAATCAAGTGCAGCTTTTGATGAGAATGTTAACCAAGTATTTTAATGGTGAATATAATGGATTTTCTCAAGGCACTATTTTAACCTTATTATTTGGTTTGGTTTATTTTTTAACGCCTTTGGATGTGATTCCCGATTTCATTCCTCTTGTCGGATTTTCAGATGATTTATCGGTCATTTATTTTATCATCAAAAATCTAAGAAAAGATATTGCAGCTTTTAATGAGTGGGAGGTAAGCCAATCGACCACTCGGAAAAATCCTTAATTTCTATGCCTAATTTAAAATTAAAGAAATCTGCCCTAGTGATAGGTGCCACAGGAATGGTTGGCAAAGAGTTGGTCAAGCAACTTCAAGCAAGTAACCATTATCATACGATCATCATTGTGGTCAGAAGACAACAACCGATGGAAGCAGACAGCAGGATAAAATTCGTTCAAGTTGAGGATTTTGACCATCTAGCTACTCATGCAGAAGATTTAAGAGCCAATCACATTTATTGCTGTTTGGGGTCTACCATCAAAAAGGCAGGATCTAAAAAGTCTTTTGAGAAGATCGATTGGAAATACCCTGTCAAACTGGCGCAGTTGAGTCAAGCCTATGACGGATTTGAATCGTATTTGATCATTACGGCGATGGGAGCCAACCCCCTTTCTGCTATTTTTTACAATAGGGTCAAAGGGAATTGTGAAAAAGAACTTATGTCGATGTCATTGCCACGATTAAAAATATTCAGGCCCTCCTTATTACTTGGAGTCAGAGAAGAATTTCGTTTTGGCGAGAAAATAGGGACCTACGTTATCAAATTTTTAACCATTATATTTAAATTTTTCGGTAAAAAAATGCTTTTGGCAATACCAGGTGCTGTCGTAGCAACATCGATGATCAATATCGCTCAAATCAATGCTGAAGGCTGCGACATTCTGGAGCCTGATGCGATCTTCAAATCAGCAGGGTTATGATTGGCGTTGTACAGCGGGTATCCCAGGCAACTGTGGCCATTGATGGGCAAATGGTAGGAGCTATAGGGAAGGGATTATTGATTTTTTTGGGCGTGGAAGACCTAGATAATGAAGAAGATATTCAATGGCTCGCAAAAAAAATTGCTTATCTAAGAATTTTTAGTGATGAAGAAGAAAAGATGAATCTAAGTGCGGTAGCTCTTGAAGCGGAGTTTTTAGTCATCAGTCAGTTCACTTTGCATGCCAGCACCAAAAAAGGAAACAGACCCTCTTTTATAAAGGCGGCAAAACCAGAAATAGCAGCTTTGCTATATGAGCAATTTTTAAACGTTTTGGCAAATTATTCCATTCGACCATTGCAGACAGGAAGATTTGGAGCTGACATGCAGGTTTCATTGGTCAATGATGGACCTGTAACCATTATCATTGACACCAAAAACAAACAGTGATTGATACACTTATCATTTTTAAAATGAATGGGTTTGAATGTCTATTGTGTCCAATCAAAACACTACTTTTGCAAATCTATTTTCGTTATCTATGAAGAACATTCGCAACTTTTGTATCATCGCTCATATTGATCATGGCAAAAGCACCTTGGCAGACAGGCTTTTGGAAAAAACCAATACAGTGTCACAACGAGACATGCAGGCACAATTACTTGACAACATGGATCTCGAAAGAGAGCGTGGCATTACCATCAAAAGTCACGCAATTCAGATGAACTACGTACAAGACGGACAGGAATACATTTTGAATTTGATCGACACCCCTGGGCACGTAGACTTTTCTTATGAAGTTTCCAGGTCTATAGCAGCTTGTGAAGGGGCTTTGCTGATTGTAGACGCTTCACAAGGCATAGAAGCCCAAACCATCTCCAATCTTTATTTAGCAATTGATCATGACCTTGAAGTCATTCCCGTTTTGAATAAGATTGACTTACCAGGTGCCAGACTTGAAGAGGTTTCGGATGAAATTATTGATTTGATTGGATGTAAAAAGGAAGACATCATTCTTGCAAGCGCCAAAGAGGGGGTAGGTATAGAAGATATATTGCGTGCTATTGTGGCACGGGTTCCGGCTCCCCAAGGCAATTTAGATGAGCCGTTGCAAGCAATGATTTTTGATTCTGTTTATAATTCTTATAGGGGTATTGAAGTATACTTCCGTGTGTTTAATGGAAAAATTAAAAAAGGTGAAAAAGTAAAGTTCGTCAGCACAGGCCAGACCTATGACGCGGATGAAATAGGCGTACTTAAATTAGAGCATGAGCCCAAATCGACGATAGAAGCTGGTAATGTGGGCTATTTGATTTCCGGTATTAAAGTTGCCAAAGAAGTCAAAGTAGGCGACACCATCACCCATTTTCTCAATCCGACAGTGAGGCCCATTAAAGGCTTTGAGGATGTCAAACCCATGGTATTTGCTGGTATTTATCCAGTGGATACTACTGAATTTGAAGAATTAAGATCTTCAATGGAAAAATTACAGCTCAATGACGCTTCTTTGGTTTGGGAGCCGGAGACCTCAGCAGCTTTGGGTTTTGGCTTTCGATGTGGATTTTTGGGTATGCTTCATATGGAAATCGTACAAGAGCGCCTTGAACGGGAATTCGGTATGACGGTGATCACGACAGTGCCTTCTGTAAAATTTCACGCGGTCAATATTGATGGCACCATCCGACCTGTAAGTGCGCCATCTGAAATGCCAGAGCTCAATGTGATCTCTCATGTTGAAGAGCCTTATATAAAGGCACAGATCATCACAAAATCAGAATATATTGGGGGCATCATCTCGCTATGCATGGAAAAGCGCGGAGAAATCAAGAATCAAGTATATTTAACCTCTGATCGGGTAGAATTGACCTTTAATTTACCATTGGCAGAGATGGTATTTGATTTCTTTGATAAGCTAAAAACCATTTCGCGTGGCTATGCCTCCCTTGATTATGAATTGATTGGATATCGCAAATCTACTTTGGTCAAATTAGATATCATGCTCAATGGAGAAAAGGTAGATGCTCTTTCTGCGATAGTGCACCGAGATAAGGCTTATGACTGGGGTAAGAGGCTTTGTGAAAAATTACGTGAATTGATACCTAGGCAGATGTTTGAGATCGCCATTCAAGCAGCCATTGGCACCAAAGTGATTTCACGCGAAACGGTAAAAGCGCTACGCAAAAATGTTATTGCCAAATGTTATGGCGGCGACATTAGTCGTAAAAGAAAATTATTAGAAAAACAGAAAAAAGGCAAAAAGAGAATGCGTCAGGTGGGAAATGTCGAAATTCCGCAAGAAGCATTTATGGCAGTCTTAAAACTAGACTAATCGGATGGGGGCAATATTAGATGGTAAAAAAATCGCGAATGAAATTCAATCGGAAGTAGCTCATAGAGTCAAGCTATTAAAAGAGGCGCACAAAAGAGTTCCTCATCTGGCCATTATATTAATAGGTGATGATGGTCCTAGTCATTCCTATGTAAGCGGTAAGACCAAGGCTTGCCAAGCAGTAGGCTTTGATTATACACTCCTACAATTTGCAGCTACCATATCTGAAAAGAAACTTTGCAAGCACATCGAGCAATTAAATGAGGATGGCGATATAGATGGATTTATTGTTCAGTTGCCTCTTCCTCAGCACATTTCTGTTGAACACATCACGGCTTTAATCGATTCAAAAAAAGATGTTGATGGATTTACCAATCATAATTTTGGATCCATCGTTTCTGACCATCCGCTATTACTGCCGGCTACACCTTTTGGTATTATGGAGTTAATCCATCGTTATCATATTGAAACCAAGGGTAAGAATTGTGTGGTTGTGGGAGCGAGCAGAATTGTTGGCGCTCCGATGAGTTTGATGTTAATGGAACAAGGTCAAGCCACAGTGACCGTATGCCATGAGTTCACCCAAGACCTAAAGGGACATACCTTACAAGCCGATATATTGATCGTCGCGGTAGGTAAGCCGGGATTGATTACGGCAGACATGGTTAAACCAGGGGCAGTAGTGATAGATGTGGGTACGACAAGAGTCGCAGACCCCTCTAAAAAATCTGGATTTAAATTGACTGGAGATGTTGACTTTGATCAGGTGCTCCCGCTAGCAAGTTTTATCACTCCCGTTCCAGGAGGCGTTGGCCCCTTAACGATTGCCTCTTTGATCCTAAATACCTTAAAAGCATATGATCGCCAGCACGCCTAAACCCTTGATTGAAAAGATCCCGATCATGGAATCTTTTTATACGATTCAAGGAGAGGGGGGGCATTCAGGTAAAGCAGCCTATTTTATTAGGACAGGTGGCTGCGATGTAGGTTGTCATTGGTGCGACGTAAAGGAATCTTGGGAAGCCAAAGACCATCCCTTAAAATCGGTGAATGAATTGGTTCAAATGGCAAAATCACATCCGGCAGAAATCATTGTAGTTACAGGAGGAGAGCCTTTGATGTACCATCTTGAATCACTCACCAATGCACTGCATTTAGCAAAAAAGCGCACCCATATAGAAACATCAGGCGTATATCCAATCACAGGTGACTGGAATTGGATTTGTTTTTCTCCCAAGAAATTCAAACCGCCTCTTGAAGAATTTTATATAAAGAGTCATGAACTAAAGGTAGTGATCTACCATAAGGCCGATTTAGATTGGGCAGTCACACATAGTTCAAAGATGAATCCCCAAGCACAATGGTATCTTCAGCCCGAATGGAGTCGTCAAGAAGAAATGCTACCTTTGATTATTGAATTTGTAAAGGAAAATCCTCGGTGGGCGATCTCTTTGCAGACCCACAAGTACATGAATATCCCATAAAATGCGCGGTGCAGTTTTAGTTATATTGTTACATGTTGGTGCATTTCTCAATGCCCAAATAAAATATTCTGTCGATAATCCCAAAATTGCCAAATGGTACATAAGGGCCAATTTGCTTATCAAGCAACGTGCGTTCGATGAAGGTATTGCCGTTCTTGAAAAATGTCTAAAAAAAGCACCAAATTTTATTGAAGCCCATTGGACCTTGGCCAATACCTATCATTATTTGGGTCAACTGGATTCCTCTTTTTCGCATTATGACAATTATTGGATGATTGCGGATCACCAAACAGTAGATCAAGCAAAAGCCAGAATATTGGCCCAAAAATATTTTAGTCGTGGACTTTATGTCAAAGCAGGTCAATGCATTGACCAAGTAAGATCAGTGAATCAATTAGGGGATCTAAAAGATGATTTACTTGCAATGAGTATTGATTTTTCATTGAGTCATCAAGTTTCGGAGGGTGAACATATACCACTTGTGTTGGATGCTAATGTGAATCATTTTAAACATCAGTATTTTCCCTCGCTGACCATAGACAAAAAGAGTTTGATTTTTACCAAGCGAGACGGCTCTTCGGGCAACGACGACGAGGACCTAGTCATCAGCAAGTACGTTGATGGCGCTTGGACAGTCGCTCAGTCGTTAAGTGATCTAGTAAATTCAAATTCAAATGAAGGTGCCGCTTCGATTTCCGCGGATGGTCGCACGTTGATCTATACTATTTGCGAGGATAGGAAAACCTTCGGAAGTTGTGATTTATTCATCACCAAAAAAATCGGCGATCAATGGATTAAACCACAGAACCTTGGTCAAACCCTAAACTCAAAAAAATGGGATGCTCAACCGAGTGTCAGTGCCGATGGAAATACACTTTATTTTTCGAGCAATAGACCAGGAGGCTACGGAAAAAGGGATTTATGGTATTCAAATTATGAGGACGACGTGTGGTCGACCCCTCAGAATTTAGGCCCCCTGTTTAATACCTCAGAAGATGACGTTACACCCTTTATCCATGTAAACGGAGAGACATTGTTCTTTGCTTCCAATGGACGCGTTGGATTTGGTGGTTTTGATTTGTTTGTTACAGAGCGAAGTCATGGAAATTGGACGGAACCTAGGAATTTGGGAAATGCAATCAATAATCATCTAGATCAACTTTCCTTTGTCGTTACTGCAGATGGAAAGGAGGCCTATTTTAGTCAAGAGCATGAATTAATAAAGGGTCAAGCCTCTAGTCAAATAGTAGTCTTACCTATTGACAACGATACGTTGTTTGATAGAACCTCAAGTTATATACTTGGTAAAGTCACAGATGCCCAGACGGGGCATTACTTGAAAGCGAGGATCGAGCTTTTTGACTTATCTACCAACGAAAAAAGCTATCATACTTATTCGGACAGTTTATCAGGTGAATATTTTTTTGCTGTTAATGAGGGTAGTCGTTATGGTGTATACGCAACTGCTCCAGGGTACCTCTTTGAGGACTTTAGATTTGATCTCAAAAAAAGAGATTTTCTGATGCCAGACACCTTGGATATTGAGCTCACGCCGGCCGTAGCGGGGGCTTCTTTAACTCTCGATAATATCTATTTTGAATTGGATAGTGATAAGCTTTCTGAAGACTCCCAGTCAGCGCTAAAGATCATTGTTCAGTTTTTGGAAAAAAGTGAATTAAAAGTACTGATAGAAGGTCATACAGATCAACTAGGATCTAAGGCCTATAACCAAGACCTCTCCGAAAGAAGGGCCAAAACCGTATTTGATTTTCTTATATTGACTGGAATTAAACCAGCTCAACTTGAGTATCAAGGCTTTGGAGCATCTCAGCCCCTTTATTCAGCTCCTTCAGCGCTATCCAGGAATCGACGAATAGAATTTAGAATACGTTAAAATTAACTAATTCTAAAGATCACGTCAATACGTTTTGTTTATTTAACACAAGATAATAGCTAATCAAGAGAATCTATTACCAAGACCTGTAGTTAAATTGAATTTCCTGAGATTAGAAAATCATATTTATACGTACTCAGTACAAATAATATCGCAAGAAATATATGTAGTTATTATTTTATTACTAATTTAGAGTTATGATTAATCGTTTTAAAACAGTTAGTTAGGTGTAATTAGGATTAAGATAGTTATGTATAAAATGCGATTTTGGCTTCCATAGTCGCACATATGCAATTGTATTATCATGATATTTGGCCACCTAATGACTTATTTAGGGCATTTAATGTCAAATAAGGTATTCTTTATTTTTTGATCATCTTGATGAAAGAGGGTTGAAATTTTAAGGAATTATGTTGTTTGTAGGGATGATTAAATGAGGGTTAGGACGTTTGTCCTGACAGGAGTTTTTCATTTAGTTTACTATAAATCGGTAATTTTTTAAATAAAATGTTAATGTTCACTTTAAAACCAATTTTTATATGAAGAGGATTCTACTTTTAAGTATCTCTTTTCTTTTCGTTTTGGGCACAGCCTGGGCGCAAAGAACAGTATCTGGTAAAGTGACTTCTGACGATGGTAGTGGAGTACCAGGTGTAAACGTAATTCTTAAGGGAACTACGACTGGATCGACCACAGACTTAGACGGTAATTATCGTGTAAGTATACCAGAAGAGGGAGGAACTTTGGTATATACATTTATTGGTCTAGCAGCACAAGAAATTGTGATTGGGACTAGATCAGTTATAGACGTGACAATGATGGAAGATGTGGAAACACTTTCTGAGGTAGTTGTTACGGGATTAGGCGTTGTTAAAGAGAAGAAAGCACTGGGTTATGGTGTCTCTTCTATAGGTAGCGATGAATTAGTTGCCCGTCAAGAATCTGATGTGGCCAGATTACTAAGAGGTAAGGCGACAGGCGTTGATATCACATCGACATCTGGTCTTGCAGGATCTGGTACCAATATCATTATACGTGGCTATTCTTCTATTACTGGATCAAATCAGCCATTATTTGTGGTAGATGGTACGCCTTTCAATACCAATACCAACACCAATCAAGGTTTTGGGTCAGGTGGAGCAACGGCATCATCTAGATTTTTGGATTTAGATCCTAATTCAATCGCTGAGATCTCGATACTTAAGGGTCTTGCTGCGACGGTTCTTTATGGAGAGCAGGGCAAAAACGGTGTTATTTTAGTTACAACCAAAAATGGAAAAGCGGGAGCTGGTGCTAATAAGAAAATGGAGGTAAGCCTTTCTCAAGGTATTTATCAGTCACAAATCGCAAAGCTTCCTGATTATCAAAATACGTACGGAAATGGTTTCAGTGCTGGATTTGGATGGTACTTTTCTACTTGGGGAGCAGCATTTGCTGATCTTAATCCAGCTTCTTATGGATCTGATTTCAAAGAAGTGAAAAATGGACAGGTATATATTACTCACCCATATGATCAGGCACAATTCTATAATGATTTCCCTCAGTACAAGGACAATGCTATTCCTTATGCCTACGAGGCTAAGACAGGTGTTGAAGATTTCTTTCAAAAGGGATTAAGTTCCAACACCTCTGTTTCTATTCAGAGTGCGTTAGGATCAAATTCATCAGTAAGTGCTACTTACAGTTATTTGAGTGAAGAGGGTTTCACACCTCAAAAGGATGAAATGAGAGATAACAAAAGATCCAATTATTTGGACAAGCACAATTTTGGTCTAGGCTTGAGGACTGAGCTTCAGAATGGCTTAAAATTGAAGTCTTCTTTCAACTATGTGCAGTCTGATAGAGAAGCCCCTATCACAGCACCTGCTTTTGGTGGTGACGGTAATGGACTTTTCGCAGCAATTTTGTTCACTCCGCGTTCTATGGACTTGATGGGGCTACCATATCAGTCACCTATTGATAATCGCAACATATATTACAGAAGAGGGGGTCAAATTCAGAACCCACGCTGGACATTGAACAATACAGGACAGACCGAAGTTGTCAATCGATTTTTCTCAAATACAGAACTTGCCTATGATCTAGGAGAGCACTGGTCGGCTATGTATCGAATATCAATTGATAATTATGAGCAAACCAACAGGAGATTTGTAAATATTGGAGGTCCTCAGCAGCCAAATGGTGAATTGAGCACGTTTAATGTTAAAAACGTGACAAATAACCATGTATTAAATCTTATGTACCAATATGATTTGTCAAGTTCTTTGAAATTAGACGGTATTGTAGGTTTCAATAGTCAGAGCTTAAATTATGATTATAATGGTGTCTCGAGTTCACAGCAATTTGTTTATGGATTGTTTACACATGACAATTTCATCTCTCACAATGGATTTTCAGGAATGAGTCAGAAAAATGTGACAGGTCTTTATGCAACGGCAGCGTTGAGTTACAATGGCTGGTTATATGTGACTGGTCAGGTTCGAAATGACTGGACTTCTACCTTAGAGCAGGAAAATCGTTCGAATTTGTATCCATCCATCAGTGCTTCTTTCGTGCTTTCGGATGCGATTACAGGTCTACAGTCTTCAAAAGCAGTTGATTATCTGAAATTAAGAGTAGGTTATGGAACCTCTGCAGGCTATCCAGATCCTTATCAGACCAGAAGTATACTTGAGTCATCAACGAATCAGTTTGTCACTAAAACAGGAAATGTTTTAAACATCAACTCGGTATCTAATCAATTAGGAAATTCTTTGTTACAAGCGGAGCTTTTCACAGAAATTGAAGTTGGAATTGAAGGACGTTTCTTTCAAGACCTGATAGGTATTGATTTGAGTTTGTATGACAAGCAAAGTAAGGACTTGATTGTTGCCCTTCCTTTGGATCCTGCAACAGGCTATAATAACACTACAGTAAATGCCGCTTCCCTTAGTAACAAAGGAATCGAATTTGGCTTGAATATAAAACCCCCAATTCCAGGAGCTGTTAGATGGGACATTGGGTTGAACTATACCAAAAACGTGAGTAATGTAATCTCTATTTATGAAGGTATTGATCAGGTTCAGATAGCAGGATATGGTGGATCAACAGGAAACTATGCGATACCTGGTCAGCCATATGGAATTATGCAAGGTTCAGCTTTTCTAGTGAATGACGAGGGTAAGTATATTGTTAATGGACAAGGATTGCATCAGGTAGCAGGTGATTTGGGTATTGTAGGTAATCCTAATCCTAATTATACAGCTAACTGGATGAATTCATTTACTTGGAAAGGACTTTCCTTTGGGTTCCAATGGCAGTACATCGATGGTGGAGATATTTATTCTTCCAGTGTACAGGCAATGCTTGCTAGAGGTAACACCGTTGATACGGATTTTGATAGATTCATTCCGATCCTCATGTCGAATTCTGTAAAATTAGATGGAGATGGCAACGAAGTGCCAAATGATATTCAGACATATGCTGGTGATTCTTATTTTGAGGCTTATTTTGGAGCTGATCAAGGAGGTACCTTTGATGCTACGGTAATCCGACTCAGAGAAGTTTCTTTGGCCTATGTGTTGCCAAAAACATGGATTGAGAAGTCACCTTTTGGTTCAGCGGCTTTAACTATTTCAGGTCAGAACTTATGGTACTATGCACCTAATTTTCCTCACGGGATCAATTTTGACCCAGAGATTTCTAGTACAGGTGTAGGTAATGGTAGAGGTTATGACTTTAGGACTGCGCCAACTGCGAAGAAATATGGTGTCACCTTGAACTTGACGTTTTAAGTTTTTAACGTATAAAATATATAATTTATGAAATTCGTAAATAAAGTAATAATTGTATTGTTTTTTCTTGGAAGCATATCAGCTTGTGATATGTGGGACATGGATTTACAGGATAACCCGAATGCAATAAATGCAGACGGGGCAAGTTTGGCAGATTTGTATAATAGCGTTCAGTTGGGATTTAATTACCAGCTGTCGGATGACTACCTGCCTGGAGCACTTGCGAGAATGTATATGGTAGTATCTTATACCTATCAAAATGCTTCTACAGCGAATACAATGAATGGTATTTGGAATAATGCTTATTCGGAGTTATATCCTGATATAGATGCGTTAATTACCCTGGCTGAAAAGAACAATTTTTATGTTCATATCGCCACTGCTAAGATCATGAAAGCTTATAGCTTAATGCACTTGGTTGATTTAATGGGTGACGTTCCTTATACAGAAGCAGGACAAGGTACTGTCGTCATTAGCCCTGCTTCGGATGCGGGTGCAGATGTTTATGCTGCTGCCGAAGTGATGTTAGATGAAGCCATCAATATGTTGGATACAACGACGGCGGGTTCGCCAAATCTGGATCTTTATTATGGTGGAAGTAAAACCAAGTGGGCCACTCTTGCTAAAACGTTGAAGTTAAGAGCTGCGTTAAACAAGGGAGATAAGGCAGCATTTGATGCGATAGTTTCGGCTGGAGATATCATCGATGAGGCTGGAGAGGATTTCCAATTTCAATATGGAACCAATCGCGTAAATCCTAACTCACGTCATTGGATGTATAATAACGCTTATGAGACAGGTGATGCTAGTTATCAGAACAACTATTATATGTGGTTGCTCGCCGGAGAGAAGGTAGATGTAGATGGGGATGAGTTTAGAGATCCAAGATTGCGTTATTATTTCTATCGTCAGAAAAATAATAGTACGAGTCAGGATGCAACTACTTATGGCTGTCACTGGTCGCAAGAACCCGATCAATCTAAGAGGCCAACGTTTTGGGATGCCTATAATACCAGAGTCCCTTATTGTTATGCAGCAGAAGATGGTTATATCGGACGCGATCATATGAATGGTGAGGGTACCCCTCCAGACGGACCTATCAAGACCTCATGGGGATTATATCCCGGGGGAGGAGATTTTGATTATGACGGGTTTACTGATACAAGAAAGGCTGGTACTACTGGCGGACAAGGTGCCGGTATTCAACCGTATTTGTTGAGCTCATTTGTGAAGCTGATGCAGGCAGAAGCAGTGTTGTCTATGGGAGCTGCTGGCGATGCCAAAGCACTTCTTTTAGAAGGAATCCAACTTTCTTTGACTAAGGTGAAAAGCTTTGAATCGCTTGTTGGAAGTACCATGTCAAAGACATTGACACTAAAAAATGGTGATGTTGTAAAGGTTAGCGAATTTTATGCCATGAATGCCGCGCATCAAGCGGACTATATTGCTAAGGTTGGTGCTATTTATGATGCAGCTAGTGCCTCTGGAAAGAAAGATGTTGTGGCCAAGGAGTTTTTGATTGCAGCTTATGGAAATGGTTTAGAAGCATACAATATGTACCGTAGGACGGGAGCCCCTTCTGATATTGGTCCAGCGATTGATGCTGCAGGTTCTTTCCCGACTATATTTTTGTATCCTTTGGATCATATTAGTCGAAACGGAAACGTTACGCAGCAAACGCTTACAGATCGTGTGTTCTGGAACACAAGTGGTCCTGCACTTTATTAATGTTTAACTATAGATATTAAGAATATGAAAATAATTTTAAATAATATTTCAAAAGCGTTGATAATAATGACGTTGGTGATGGGTTTTTTCTCATGTGAAGATCCAGATAAGGCACCGGTTATCGTTTTCGAAACGGCTACAAAGGGGAGTTATCCCAGACTTGTGTCGGATTCTGAGAGTGGGTCGACCCTTATTAATCCAAATGCTCTTTCGTCAACAGGATATGGATATGCGGTAGAATTTGTCGATGAGACGAAGGGTGTTGATGTTGAAAGCTATGAGTTAAGTGCCACTTACAAGGGAACAACTACCGTACTTAGGTCTTATTCACAGTCAGAGTTTACGACAAATGCTGATGGATTTAGACAAGCGACTGTTGAGAGTATTACTCTGGCAGAGATTGAGGCTATTACTGGTTCGCTTACTGTTGCCAATGTAGGTGATGTGCTTGCGTTCTCAGGAGCAGTTAACAAAGGTGGTAATTCATACACTTCTGCTAATTCTTCGTCTACTGTGCAAGGAGCTGCTTTTAGGGCTCATTTCACTTTTAACATGCCTGTTAGTTGTCCTTCAGATATGTATGTTGGTGAAGTGAATTATGTTGCTGACTATTCTATTGGATGGGATGGAGCTACTAAGGGTGTTTCTGGCACTACGTCTATTGTAGACAACAGTGGTGGGAGCTTTGATTTCGCTGATTGGTCTTTTGGTGGGTATGACGCGTTTTATGGCTGTTGTACACCA
>TARA_B110000503_G_scaffold109412_1_pt1 | contig 71496 bp, 70 predicted proteins | sample TARA_B110000503 | Tara Oceans TARA_B110000503 (sample SAMEA4397472) | marine metagenome | biome: Polar Biome; feature: [SRF] surface water layer (ENVO:00010504); material: water (ENVO:00002006), including particulate matter (ENVO:01000060) such as... | depth 5 m | reverse complement strand
GTAATGTGGTGATGGTGGCGAGGGCCGCAGCACAGGCAAGAGGGTTGCCGCCAAAGGTAGAGCCGTGATTTCCAGGCTGCATCAGTTTGGCGGCAGCTCCATGGGCGAGGCAGGCACCGATCGGTACACCATTACCTAATCCTTTAGAGGTCGTGACAACATCGGGGATAATACCACTGTGCTGAAAGTAAAAATACTTACCCGTGCGCCCGTTGCCGGTCTGAACCTCATCCAACATTAGAAGCCAGCCACGTTGGTCACAAAACTCACGTAACTGCCTTAGGTATCCAGTACTGGCCAGGCGAACGCCACCTTCGCCCTGAATAGGCTCAACCAGGATTGCGCAGATGTCAGTATTATTGTCGGCGACTATTTTGAGTGATTCCATATCATTAAACGGCGCGCGAGCAAATCCCCTCACCAGTGGTTCAAATCCAGCCTGCACTCGGCGCCCGCCCGAAGCACTCAATGTTGCTAACGTGCGCCCGTGGAAGGCGTTGTCCATAACCAGAATGGTGGGCAGTTTAATACCTTTTTTATGGCCGTGAAGTCGAGCTATCTTTAGCGCAGCTTCGTTGGCCTCAGCGCCAGAATTACCAAAAAAGACGTTACTCATTCCCGACGCTGTACAAAGCTTGTCGGCGAGCATCTCCTGATTTGGAATGGAGAAATAGTTTGAACAATGCGTCAGCAACCCTGCTTGCTCTGCGATGGCCTTAGCCACAGAGGGGTGGGAGTGCCCTAGCCCGCAAACGGCGATACCAGAAAGCGCGTCGAGGTACTTGTTACCCTGTGCGTCCCATAGCCAAGCGCCTTCGCCTTTAACGAGCGCGATACTTGGCGTTCCGTAGGTATTCATTAATGCGTCTGTGGCCATAAGATTACTCGATTTCCTACTAATAAGTTAGCAAAAACACTTTCTACCTAAATAAAAAAAGGCAGCTAGGCTGCCCACGGATCATATCAATGACAAATAGTATCGCGGTTTATTTGAGCTGGCAACCAGTGGCTTTAAACAAGGCCCCTGTTCTAGCCCTGATCTTTGCGATAACGCTGGTGATTGACCCATGCCCAGAGTCCAGTAATGGCCAAAATACACAGTAATAGGCCAACTATATCAATAAATAATACCCCCGCATCGCCGAAGAATCGACCGCTGTGTAAATCTAATATTAGGGTTTCCATAGAGATACTGCTGCTAAGTCCCTGGACCTTCAAATATTCTTTTAAAGCCCGCGGCAGTGGCCTAGGCGCAGTATTGCTCGACGGCAGGATTATGGAGGTGGGCGTTACAGTCAATCTGTCGGCGTCAAAGGCGAAGACGTCAGAGATGCCGTGCAGATAGACTGTATTATTGTGCACGGTAATCGATGAAATATCCTCAGGCAAGCCCTGAAGGCGCGTAAACTTTTCTATCAATTGACCCTGAGCGGTAAGCATAATCAGTGCATCGTCACAAAGCGCTAAAATTTGTTGTTCAAACTCAGCCACGGAGAGCAGTGGCGGCTTGCACTGGGCTATTACTTGGTTACCTAAGAAAAGCTTACTGTCGTCAGCCTGATAGAGCCAGTTCCCCGCATTTAATTCAAAGCCATGGTTGGCGGCGGGCTCTAAGCCATACCAAGATAGCAGCCAGTCACTTGAAAGTTTGCTATTACTGAGCTTTAAACCGACGGAGTGGTTTAACGCAAAGCCGCTGAGCGCCAAAAATATCACCATAAAAAAAAGTGACAGGCCAATGCGGCGATGCCAGCGTAAATTTAAAATAATCGACTTTTTAATATTCAAGTGGAATCTCTACTTTGGGTCACCTGTGCATGATAATACAAAGCCAACGCGGCGACCTTATTAACCGCCCACACTGATAATGTGGCCCCGGTAATACCATCTATGGATTGGTCTAATCTATTGTTATCAGTCAAAGCCGCACCCAGGTACTGTTTGGTGTAAGCGGAGTAGCGCACTTCACCACCACGACTTTCCCTGTAAGCGAGAATTTTAACCCTAGCGATTTCATTATCAGTGACAACGACTCCGATAGTGATAGGCATCTCCTTGCCAATCTCTTCAAGTATCCACGCGGTTGTTAGATCAAATTGATGGTAGCGGACCCTCAATCCCTTGACCGGTCGACCAAGTATCACCTTAGCGTTCTCACGGATATCGTCCGTTAACCAGAGTACTTTTGCGTTAGGCTGCTGCTGAAATACCTCGGCAATAAAATCTGGTCCAGACTGAAAAAAACCTTTGGCTATCACCAGTGGTGAGGTCAAAGAGGTTAGTAGTACAGACCCCATTAGTATCAGGGATTTTAGAGTTTTTTTATTCATTTAAACCGATTTGATTAGAAAGAATAGCCTAAGCCCAAGTTGACCCCATCGTAGCCTTTTTCTCCCGGAGCGTCCTGATTTTGATAATCAAACTTAAACACAACATTGGGGTGCAGCCAGTAGTTGATACCCACATCAAGTTGAGTGATCTCAGAATCAGTATTGCTTGCTGCGGTATTATCCCACGCACTGTAGCGCGCAAACAATCCCAGTTTTTCATTTAGCTTGAATGATGGCTCTATATACATTCCTGTCTGTTCATCGGCGCCCATTTTAGTAGTGTTAATGGCGTCGTCAAAATCCCATTGAGCATAAAGTGCTCGCAGTTGGAAATTATCTCGTATCCAAGCTACGTGTGCTTCGAAAAGTGTCCCATCGATGGCTACCCCTTCACCCTGCCGCACGTCTGATTGATGCTGAAATGAGGCAGCAATTTCAAGTCCTGGAATCGCAGTATATTTAATGCGTCCAGTAAAGGCCATATCGTCCGCTTTGGCTTGAGCAACTTTCTGACGGCCATCTCTAGGCTTGTGTTTCCCTTCAGGAATATACAGGCCCGAGTGAGCGGCTAGGTCGTAGCTAAGACCTTCGGTGATCTCACCATTTATAGCGGCGCCAGCTTCCCACCATGTTGCAGGAATAATATTTTTCTCAACATTGTTGCGCTCAGTGCCGTAAAACGTGTTGGGCTCATGAGTCTCATTGATTACCCCGATGGGCATTAAAAATAGACCTGCTTTGGCGGTAAGATTTTCAGTCGCATCCCATTCTATATAGGCCTGCTCGAGCTCAACCTCTCCAGGATGGCCGTTTCCAGAAAGACTGTGCTCGACTTCTAGTTCAGAGAAGAAGCGAATGCTGTCAGTGAATTGGTGGCCGGTAAACATAACGAAGCGGTGAAAATCGATAGCATCTTTGGTCGAAGATGAGTCGTCTTTCTCTAAGTTATTGTAATGAACCTCGCCATAACCGCCGAAAGTTGTCTTTTTAGAGGCAGTGGGGGTCGCTGAAAATCGCTCTACTGCAGAAATAGTCGCTTCCGTTTTGATGTCAGTTTCTTGCAACTGACCTTTGAGCTCTGCAATTTCTTGCTGCTGATCCTGAATTAATTGCCACATTTTTTCAAGGCTGGGTGTTTCTGCTTGCGCTGCTGCGCTTAGGTTCAGGCCAATTACTAGGGCTAGTAGCTTTTTGTTCATTGCGAACTCTCAAAAGGTAAAGTTAAAAATGCATGTTAAGTTGGAGTGCAACTATAACCGCAACTAAATGCAAATGCAAATCGCTCTCATTTACATTACCGAGAGTAAGCGCCTGCAGACTAATCTAAGTGGCCTGAAGAAATAAATAATCTGTAGCTATGTCAGACTGGCACTTAAACAGGTAACATTACTCTTTATTAAGTAATTCGATTTTAAAGGCCGGTAACAATGGACATTATGGAAACTATCCGCGATCAGGTGGAAAACAATTCAGTACTGTTATACATGAAAGGCTCACCTAATCAGCCGCAATGTGGCTTTTCTTCGCGCACTGTGCAGGCGCTCATGGGCTGTGGTCAGCGCTTTGCCTATGTGGATATTCTGACTAACCCTGAAATTCGCGCCAATTTGCCAGCCTATGGCAACTGGCCTACCTTCCCGCAGCTTTGGGTTGGCGGTGAGCTCGTTGGCGGTTGCGATATCATTACCGACATGCACGATAAAGGTGAATTAAAGCCGATGATTGATGAAGCTCTCGGTGATCAAGCCGAACAGGAAACGGTTAGCGACGCCTAACTTCTGATCGTACTACCCGTAACTGGGCCATCTGAATTACTAATCTCAGTCCCGTCCTATCAGAACGATAAAATATTTTTATTGGCTGATAGTAGGGAGTCATGGGACTATCTTCGCGCAATCTCATTCCTTTACAAATAAATCACAGGAGCACTTTAATGGGTGTATTAGTTGGCAGGTCAGCACCTGACTTTACCGCAGCAGCAGTGACTGGAAGCGGCGAAATTATTGAAAATTTTAACTTGGCAGAGAGTATTAAAGGCAAGAAAGCAGTCATTTTCTTTTACCCTTTAGATTTCACCTTTGTCTGCCCATCCGAATTGATCGCATTTGATCACCGTTATGCAGAATTTCAAAGCCGCGGTGTTGAGGTCATTGGTGTTTCAATTGACTCACAGTTCTCACACAATGCCTGGCGTAACACGGCTATTAACGATGGAGGCATTGGCGCGGTAAAATATACGTTGGTTGCTGATGTTAAGCATGAAATATGCAAGGCCTACGATATTGAACATCCTGAGGCTGGCGTTGCTTTCCGCGCGTCTTTTCTTGTCGATGAAGGCGGTATGGTTCGTCATCAGGTTGTTAATGATCTGCCTCTTGGCCGCAATGTCGATGAGATGCTGCGTATGGTCGACGCGCTGAGTTTTCACACTGAGCACGGTGAAGTATGCCCTGCCGGTTGGAATCGTGGTGACGCAGGCATGAAAGACACCACAGCAGGTGTTGCAGAATACTTGGCGGAGCATGCTGGCGCGCTCTAATGGGTCAGTTGTAATAGGCACCGTTCAAACCCCGCACCCAAGGCGCGGGGTTTTTTATCTGGCAGGGACACTAAAATAAGAGCTCAGCGGCAAGTCTTACACTAGGAAAATTTATACGGTTCGCCGACTTTTCCATGGCCGTCTGATCTCATCATGCTTGACGGTAAACTGGCCTGTTTTTCGGTCTTCTAATAAGTAGTTCAGAGCGAGCTCGATGACCGGAAAAGCCAGCTCATCCCAAGGAATGTCGTCTTCACTAAAGAGAGCGACTTCCGAGGACTCCGAGCTTGGCCCAAATATAGGCTCGGCCAGTTCGCCGCGATAAAATACATAAACTTGGTTTATCTGAGGGATATCGAAAAGGCCATATAATTGTGTGTTGATCACCATGGCATTAGCCTCTTCTGTGCACTCACGCAAAGCTCCTTCCAAGGACGACTCGCCATTTTCTAAAAACCCGGCAGGTAATGTCCAGAAGCCTAGGCGCGGCTCTATTGCCCTTTTGCAGAGTAAGATTTGGTCACCATAGACCGGTATAACACCGGCTATCACCTTGGGGTTTTGATAGTGAACCTCGCTACATTGGCTGCAGACGTGGCGCTCACGATTGTCGCCTTTGGGTATTTCATTATTAACGGGACTTCCGCAACTTGAACAAAATTTCATGAAAAACTCAGAATAGGACTTTAGCTAGGTATAATGCACAAATGCTCCGGACAATTATAGAGAAACTAAAAAAATTCCCGCTCGATCACTGTCAGCCCAGCCCTCAAGATCATGGTTCAACTGCTGCGGTTATGCTATTGCTGCATGGTGCGCAGGATAACCTACAGGTCCTATTGACCCAGCGCGCTGAGCATCTTAATAATCACGCAGGAGAAGTGGCCTTTCCCGGAGGCATGTGGGACATTGCTGACAGCGATCTACTGCAAACAGCACTGCGTGAAACTCACGAAGAAATTGGCTTATCTGCAGGCAGTATTGAGCCGATCGCGATGTTGCCATCAACTTCGCCTAGACTGCGCTCGATTAAGGTGACGCCCTTTGTCGGGTTAGTGAGGGATTCGTTTGTGCTTCGGCCTGAGCCGTCAGAGATAGCGGCGATATTCGACGTACCTTTAAGCATTTTTACCGATGTAAATCAGTACCAGTATTTTGAGATAAAAAATCAGTTGGGGACGCTCAGTTTCCCGTTTGTGCAATATCAGGATTATAAAATATGGGGTTTGACCCTGAACGTGGTGGTAGATCTGTTGAATAGTACTTTAAATTCGGCGATTGTTTTAGACTATCCGAATGACGAGCTAATAGATAAATTGACTACCAGAGGACAGCAATGATTTACCAACTTGGTGAGGATCGACCTGAAATCCATGCGTCAGTATTCATTGCTGCAAGCGCAGACGTGATTGGAAAGGTGATTTTAAAAGAACAGTCGAGCGTCTGGTTTAACGCGGTCATACGCGGTGACTGCGACGTCATTGAAGTGGGCGCCCGCAGTAATATTCAAGACGGTGCGGTACTGCATTGTGATCCGGGGCAGCCATTAAAGATTGGGGATGACGTCACTGTTGGTCACAATGCGATGATCCACTGCTTGGAAATTGGCGATCGTACCCTTGTCGGGATCAATGCGGTTATTCTCGATGGCGCTAAAGTGGGTAGCGACTGTATTATTGGGGCCAACACTCTAGTAAAAGCCGGTGCGATCATTCCTGATGGTTCTCTAGTAGTGGGTTCTCCGGGTAAAGTTATACGGCAAAATGATGAGCACACGAAACAACTTCTACTCGCATCTGCGGCAGTTTATGTGCAAAAAACGAGTAAGATGGTAACTGATTTAGTTGAGGTGACGCGCTAATGTCGGATAAGCCAGTTGCCTCGCCCTGTAACTCTATCTGCTCGCTCAACCAAGACGACGTCTGCATTGGGTGTTACAGAACCAATACTGAGATTCGTGACTGGAGCTACCTAGACAATTATCAACGACTTGACGTGCTAGTCCTGTGCGGTGAGCGGGCGCAAAAAAATAATCCGTTTTATTGAGCCTACTCCTTTACGACTTCCTGCGGGCGCATGCAGCGCACGGAGACCTTTTTGATCTTGGTTTCATTGATGAGCTCAGTTTCAAATCTATAGTCACCAAGCGTAAAACTGACATTGCCTGCAGGTATGCTCTCAAGCTGCTCAAGCGCAAGGCCATTGAGTGTTTTAGGTCCATCAGTTGGCAGTGACCACCCCGTGGCTTTATTGATCTCGCGAATAGTGGCGGCGCCATCAATAAGGTAACTACCATCTTCGCGTGACGTGACCTCGTCAATTTCGTCGGCAGTGTTGGTCGTAAAATCACCCACTATTTCCTCCAAGATATCCTCCAGCGTGACCAAGCCTTGGACCTCGCCGTATTCATCTACCACGACAGCAAAGCGCTGCTTTACTTTCTTGAAGTTAATTAGCTGGTTGGTCAGCGTAGTGGTTTCGGGAATGAAGTATGTTTCCTCAGAAAACCGCCTGATTGCTTGGTGGGTGACGGTTGCAGAGCGCAGCAGATGGCTGGCTTTGCGAGCGTGGAAGATACCCACCACGTTATTGATGTCACCCTCATAGAGTGGTTGACGGGTGTATTCAGACGACAGGATATTGTTCATTATGTCGTCAATATTATCCTCGAGGTTGAGGCCTTTAACCTCATTGCGGGGAATCATAATATCTTCGACAGTGACGGTATCAAGATCGAGAATAGCCCTTAGCATCCCCTGATTGGTGTCAGACATCTTATGACCTGAAACATCCATGAGCGATCGAAACCCCTCGGTATCTAGGCCGTCGTCACGATCTTTTCTTGGGTCAAAGCCAAGTAGCGAAATCAGCGCATTAGTCAGGCTGTTAACCATCCAAACCAAAGGTGTGCAGATTAGTAGCAGCGGTTTCAAGATATGACTGGCTTTGAAGGCAAACCACTCAGGATTCTGCGCAGCAATCGTCTTGGGCGTCACTTCAGAGAATACCAGCACGGCAATAGTCAGCGATATAGTGGCAACCCAGGGGGCTGCCGCGTCCCCTACATACATAATGGCGAGCATGTTGGCGATAATTGCTGCCAGAATATTGACCGCATTGTTACCGATCAAGATAAGACTGATGAGTCGGTCGGGCATAGCTAAAAGCTTGGCGGCTCTTCGAGCGCCAGCACTATTTTTACGTTGATGTCGAAGCCGGTACCGGTTCAACGACATCATGCCAGTTTCCGAGCCGGAGAAGAAAGCGGATACAGCTAATAGCGCAACGAGCGCTAGCCACAACACCCAGGGGTGGGAACCGTCCAAGGAAAGGAGCCTTTGTAATTTTTGGATGCCAATGTTGGATTAGTTTGGGCGCTTTAGCAATAGGATTTTTGGCTAGCTGAGGATAAATTCCAAAACCACCTTAGTGCCGATATAACCCAGGAATATGGCAATAAAGCCCACCCAGGACCAGCGAATCGCCTGATGACCGCGCCAGCCAAGCCTATGACGCCCCCAAAGTAAGATGGCATACACAGACCAAGCGACCATGCTAAAAGTCACCTTGTGGGCCAGATGCTGCCCTAATAGGTCATTGAGAAACAAAAAACCGCTAATTAGGGATAGGGTCAGGAATAACCATCCAGCCCAAATCGCTTCAAATAAAAGGACTTCCATCGTCTGCATCGGAGGCAGGGTACGCATTAGCATGTTTTGATGTTTATGTTTGAGCTGCCAGTTCTGATAGCCGGATAATAGAGCCTGTAGCGCTGCAATTGCCAATAGGCTATAGGCCAGTACCGATAGCAGGACGTGGCATTGCATAGTGACGGACATCTCCGCCACTGCTTTAGTGCTGGGGCTGATCAGAGCAGCCAAAAGGCTGAGGGCCGAGATTGGCATAAATGCCAGAAACAGGCTGTGCAGTGGTTTCTTCAGCCCGCTAATAAAGACTAGTGTATTTATGGTCAGTGCCATTAAACCGACTATTTTCAGTAGGCTTAGATCCAGGCCATTATCCACAAACAGGAGGCTACTCATGGCCAGACCGTGAAGTAAAATCGCGATACCGCCCACTAACTGTAGTGATCTGAGATTAATCTGGGGGTCTTTGCGCAGTAGCCAGAGGTGTTGCATAAAACCACCAAGGTACATCGCAATGGCCGCAAAGCCAGATATTAAGCCTATCATCTAATAAAAACGCTCACTATTTTCAATGAGTGTGGCATATTCGCGCTACAGGGTGAAGGGCCGACCATAAATATTGCTATAATAGGGCACTTAATTGAACAGTTGGAAGTCTTTAGCATGGCCATGTTTGAAAGTTTGAGTGATCGCCTATCTTTGAGCCTGAAGAAAATATCGGGTAAGGCGAGTCTAACCGAGAAGAATATAGAAGAAACCTTGCGCGAAGTTCGCATGGCCTTACTTGAGGCCGATGTCGCGCTGCCTGTGGTCAAAGAATTTGTAGAATTGGTCAAGGGTCGGGCACTTGGCAAAGAGGTTGCCAGCAGCCTGAATCCGGGTCAGCAGTTCTTGAAGATTGTGCAAGCCGAGCTCGAAGCGGTGATGGGGAATAATAACGAATCCCTTAATCTAGCGCAGCAGCCTCCCGCTATTATCTTAATGGCTGGGCTTCAGGGTGCCGGTAAAACCACTTCCGCAGCCAAGTTATCTCGCTATCTCAGTGACAGAGAGAAGAAAAAAGTCATGGTGGTGTCCGCGGACGTCTATCGTCCCGCGGCCATCGAACAATTAAAGACGCTAGCGGGTGAGGTTGGTGCGGAGTTCTTTCCGAGTAACGTTAATGAGAAACCAGTCGCCATTGTCAAGGCGGCTATTGCGGCGGCAAAAACACAGTTCATTGATGTATTGATTATCGATACTGCCGGTCGTTTGGCAATTGATGATGACATGATGGCCGAAATTAAAGACATCCATGCGGCGGCCAACCCAGTTGAAACATTATTTGTGATCGACGCTATGATTGGCCAGGATGCGGTAAATACCGCTAAAGCCTTTAATGAAGCGTTGCCCCTAACAGGGGTGATACTAACTAAGGTCGATGGCGATGCTCGCGGCGGTGCCGCGCTTTCAGTCCGCCACATTACTGGGAAGCCGATTAAATTTCTAGGGGTTGGTGAAAAGGTTGATGCCCTCGAACCTTTCCATCCCGAGCGAATCGCATCGCGGATACTTGGCATGGGCGATATGCTCAGTCTTATCGAGGATGTTGAGCGCAATGTCGATAAAAAGAAAGCAGAGCGGCTGGCGAAAAAGGTTCTTAAAGGTAAAGGATTTGATCTTGAAGACCTGCGCGAACAACTGCAGCAGATGAAGAGTATGGGTGGCATGGCGGGGTTGATGGACAAGCTGCCTGGCATGGGCAGCATGGGTCAGATGGCGCAGCAACCTGAGGTGGCCAATCAATTTGGTCGCATGGAGTGCATTATTGACTCGATGACACCCAAGGAGCGGGCCAACCCCGATATACTCAATGGCTCGCGTAAAAGACGTATAACCGTTGGCTCGGGAACCAGTATTCAGGACCTGAATCGACTACTCAAACAGCATAAGCAAATGGGTAAAATGATGAAGAAAATGAAGGGTAAGGGCATGCAGAATATGATGCGTGGCATGGGCGGGATGATGCCTTCAGGGGGTGGATTACCCCCGGGCGGGTTCCCTAGGCGTTAGTCTGCAGGCCAGCAGTCTGAAAATCGTCGTTTGGATTCACAATTGACCCCCAGCAAAACCCATTTAATTTACTTTAAAGAGGTTTCCTTTCGAATCCTTTTGGCGTAATATACCGCGCCTTTCGTGGAGCTCACGTTTTGATGGCGTGGCACATGGATAGGTACTTAATTAGGCATCAAGTCTGGCGATAATGCCGCTTGAACACAGGATTTTAGTAAATGGTAACAATTAGATTGGCTCGTGGCGGCGCTAAAAAACGTCCCTTTTACCACATAACAGTCTCTGACTCACGAAACGCGCGTGATGCTCGTTACATTGAGCGTATTGGCTTTTTTAACCCCATTGCCCGCGGTGCCGAAGAGCGTCTGCGTGTAGATCTTGAGCGTGTCACCTATTGGCAGGGCCAGGGCGCTCAGGTCAGTGAACGTGTTTCAGCTCTGCTCAAAGAGGCGGCTAAAGTCGCAGCCTAGTACTATCTGCGTCTCGGGAGTAGGTTTTGGAAACACTTGTCGTTGGGCGGATAACTGCAGTTTTTGGTGTCCGTGGCTGGGTGAAAGTGTTTTCGTATACTGATCAGGTGGAAGCCTTATTTGAATATGAACCTTGGTGGATTGATACCGAAGCTGGACGGAAGCAAGTCATTGTCGAGGAATGGAAGCGTCACGGCGACGGATTGGTCGTGCACATCAAAGGAGTGGATGATCGCGATGATGCCCGCTCCTGGTGTAATCAAGACATTTCAATTGATAAGGGCTTGCTCCCCAATCTGATTCAGGGAGACTTTTACTGGCATCAGCTGGTAGGCCTGTCGGTCGTGAGCGAGTTTGAGGGGCAGCAGATTCGTCTTGGTGTGGTTAAATCCCTTTTAGAGACAGGCGCTAACGATGTGCTGGTGATAAAGGGAGACACGGAGAGCATCGATCGTGAAGAACGCTTAATTCCCTATGTGGAGCAGTTTGTCACTCAGGTTGATATGACTGCGAAAAAGATTGATGTGATTTGGGATCCAGAGTTTTAGGCGACAGCGCAGTAACAGAGGTGAGATGAATGAAGATTGCATTGATTACTCTGTTTCCGGAAATGTTTGCAGCGCTGACTGATTACGGTATTAGTGGTCGGGCCGTGAAAGAAGGATTGGTTGAGGTGGCTAGTTTCAACCCACGAGATTTCACCGAAGATCGTCACCAGACGGTGGACGCTAGACCCTACGGGGGAGGCCCCGGTATGGTGATGCTTATTGAGCCTCTGCGCAGAGCCCTAGTGGCCGCCAGAGAGTGGACAGGCCAGGACTCATTGGTAGTGTACTTATCCCCTCAAGGCAAGGTGCTCAAGCAGACAGACATTAACGGTTTCGCCGCAGAGCGGTCACTTGTTTTGATTGCCGGGCGCTATGAGGGTATCGACGAAAGATTGATTGAAATGGAAGTCGATGAGGAATGGTCTATAGGCGACTATGTTCTCAGTGGTGGAGAGCTTCCATCAATGGTACTAGTGGATGCGTTGATTCGGCAGATACCTGGTGCTCTCGGACATCAGGATTCAGCTGATCAGGATTCATTTGCCAATGGCCTGCTGGATTGTCCGCACTATACGCGGCCAGAGGAGCAAAATGGGTGGCGGGTACCAGCGATATTACTCTCTGGTAACCATGAAAAAATACGACGTTGGCGTTTGCAGCAGTCATTAATACGAACACAGCAAAGAAGACCCGATTTACTGGACCGTCTGGCGCTCAATAAAGAGCAACAGGCTCTACTTAAGGAAGCGAGTACTGCGCTGGCAGATGATAAGAACGGATAACTTATCCTCTCTGTACAGAGCTCTAAATCAGGTGGCATTGCCACCAACCAATGAAAATTGAGGAGCAAGAAATGTCAAATAAAGTATCTATTATTGCTGCGCTTGAAAAAGAGCAGATGAGTAAAGAAATTCCCGATTTCAGTCCCGGAGACACCATAATCGTGCAGGTCAAGGTGAAAGAGGGTACCCGAGAGCGTCTTCAGGCGTTTGAAGGTGTTGTTTTAGCTAAGCGCAACCGGCAGCTGAATTCAGCATTTACTGTACGCAAAATATCTAACGGTATAGGGGTAGAGCGTACATTCCAAACCTATAGTCCGTTGGTCGATAGCATTGAAGTGAAACGCCGCGGCGCTGTCCGTCGCGCTAAACTTTATTACTTGCGTGAGCGTTCAGGTCGATCTGCACGTATCAAAGAAAAGCTTGGCTAAGTAACCAAACGTTACTTGCGTAGTGTTTAAAAGGCGGTCCCTTGGGCCGCCTTTTTTATTGCCCGTCTGTTAATACCTACGCCTTGACCGCATCCATCAAAGAAACAGGACTCAGTCTTTGGTTTCAGCCAGGAAAACCAAAATTGGCGTGATGATAATCTATGTTTTATGTTAATTTCTGACGCCAAATCTCACCATCCCTGTCTACTTAAAGCTTGAATCTATTGCCTAAAGTATAAAGTCGGGCTGCTCTTGCTCAGTAAAATACATTAAAAATAATATCGCATCGAAACTAATACTTATGTGCTACATACTTTACGGCTAATCACAAGCTACAATTCTTTTAGCAAAGAGGCTCAATTGATCCTTCTAAGCGTAGGCATAATTTTATTGTTAGAGCTAAAAATGTTGCTTTGTGATGTTCATTTACTGAAAAGCAGTAACAATAGAGTTCGCTTGATATAGGCGCTTAACTACTACTTAAGTACTAGTCACTATGTGTTATTCTCACTATGACGTAAGCTATTCACTTAAGAATAAAATTCTGAATAATAAGGAAAATTCCTAAAATGCACGTCCTAATTATTGATGATCATGCTTTTGTTTGTGCCGGTCTTAAGGTAACGCTTACCGAGGAGTTCAAACAGATTGAAGTATCCACCAGTAATCATGGTGAGTTAGCCTTGGATATACTAGCCAGCGCAGTGATCGATATGGTCATCGTGGATTTATTTATGCCAGGTGGCGCTGGGGGGTTCAATTTCATTGAAATGCTTTGTGAACGTTACCCTGATTTGCCGATATTAGTGCTATCTGCCTCAGAAAACCCTGCTCATATTCGGAAATGTCTTGATTATGGTGTGGCTGGATTCGTTACTAAGTCCGCCCCGAAAGAAGCTCTATTTGAGGCTATGTCTAAAGCTCTTTTGGGTGAACGATATGTCCCTCGGTCACTGATTGAAACCATGCCAAATGTGGCAAGAGTGATTGATGAGGTCGATTCTGGTGCGGATATTGACACTATTTTACGGTTGATAACCCATCGCCAGATGGATATCTTAAAAGGCGTTACGAAGGGCCGATCCAATAAACAAATAGCCCGGGACCTGGGCCTCTCCGAAAATACGGTGAAAGTTCATGTCAGTGCAATGCTCAGGGCTCTTGGGCTAACTAACCGAACTCAAGCCGGCATCCTAGGACAAAAGTTAGGAGTTTCAGATTTATCAGAAATTGGTCAGCGCGAGTGGCCAAGTAAGACCGCTGACACTGAGTAAGCGGTAATACAGACCATCTGTCATAGCTGCTTTTTTAGGCCGGATGGCGGGCAGATCTTGGGTCTGACCTGCGCAAAGATTGATGCGATTAATACCCGAGACGCCACTCTTAATCGCCGGGGGCTATCTCGGCCAGGGCGTTCAGGGCTGTCCGTTGAGTTTAAGAGGTGCAACTGAATGAATATGAGGCCTTATTTTTCAAGTATCCGTGCGAGATTGTTAGGAGCAACTCTGGTTCCTATATTTATACTTGGCCTAGTGGTGGGCGGGTACATGATTTATATTCAGCGAGCTGTTCTATTCGACAATATGCATCACATGGGTAGAGACAAGGTTCACCAAATAGCCACGAACGCCGCGCTTGCGTCCGCGCTTGGTGAACGTCTTCACATGGAGGCCCTGGCCTCTAGGCTGCTTGAAACTATAGGCAAATCCTATACAGCCAGCGATACCGTGGGGGGGCTTATCGTCTACAATGCTCCAGCCAATCGCCTACTGCGGATTGGTGATATTTCATTAACGCCTGAAACCATGCCGGTAGACTTTGACTCGGGTGAGCCATTTAGATTAGATGATCATTGGTATTACTATGCCGCAATATACTTAGATGAGCCCTCAGTGCTGCTTGAAGAACCTCTTTCAACATCTAAGGGTGCTTCTATCGGATGGGTGGTTATCTCGCTGACTAATGAGGTATTCCTTGCGCGGCAGCGGGATAGAATCATTGCTGCGGTGGTAGCTACGATACTGAGTTTTATTCTGACACTTTGGCTCTCTGTGCGTCTGGGGCATAGCGTCGTTAAGCCAGTAGAGAGCTTGACTCGACATATTCGGGAGATTGAACTGGATACCAATAGGCAGCTGGCCCTCGAAGAGGGACCTATTGAAATTCAAAAGTTGGCCCAAGGGATCCATAAGCTGCAACTAAGCGTTGCAGAATCTAAAACGTATCTGGAAAGTAAAATAGCGGCGGCGACGTCTCAGTTGCAAGCCACCCTGATTGATCTTGAAGAGGCCATGAAGGTAAAGGATCAGTTTTTGGCCAGAATGAGTCATGAATTACGGACTCCGTTAACCGCAGTGATTGGTTTCTCGACATTAGTGTCGAAAGAAAAAGATGCCGCGAAACGCAAAGAACATGCACGCGTGGTGGTTATGGCCTCTACCATGCTGCTAACAATGATCGATGATATTCTGGAATTCTCAAAAGCGGGTGTCAGTGGCTTTACTCTTGAAAAAATGTCTTGGAATGCACGCGAAGGGGCCGTAGACATTCTCGCTGTGCACCAGCCATCTGCCGATGAGAAAGGCATCGCTCTGAGTTTTAATATCCATCCAACTGTGCCGGAATTTTTGCTCGGTGATCCCGTGCGTTTGGCTCAGATTATTAGTAATCTAGTCAGTAATGCTATGAAGTTTACTGATCGCGGATTTGTAACCATTGATGCTGAATCCGAGGTGTTAGAGGGAGATTCTATCCTTATGAAACTTACAGTATCTGATTCGGGCAAAGGGATTGCGGACAATAAAATTCCATTTCTGTTCGATCCTTTTTCTCAAGAGGACACATCGATTAATCGCAGATTTGGTGGCACCGGCTTGGGTCTCGCCATTTCTAAGCGCCTTGTCGAGGCCATGGGGGGAGACATTAAGGTGGAGAGTACGTTGGGGGTTGGCACGGTTATTAGCTTTACATGCAAGCTGCTGCAAACAGAATCCATTACGCTGAGTTCGGACCATGAGAACAGAGAACTTTTAGCCAGTGAAATTCTTTCAGGTATAACTATTTTACTGGCGGAGGATAATACGTTTAATCAGAAGCTATTCGTTAGATTGTTAAAAGGTTACGGAGCAAATTGTCTGGTGGCGAACAACGGGCTAGAGGCAATTGAGATTGCCGGTAATCTGCATGTTGATGTGGTCCTGCTGGATATACACATGCCCCTTGTAGATGGCGTCACTGCCTGTGCGGCAATTGTCCAGCAATCCGGGGAAGCGCCGCCTGTCATAGGGTTGACGGCAGATATTACGCTTGCAGAGCATCAGCATATGCTCGATGCAGGTGCAGTCAGCGTCCAGTTAAAACCCGTAGATGAGGCCAAGTTGGTGCGCAGTATTCTCAGCGCTTTGAATTCTGTAAGTGAAGCCACTGATAACACCAGTGGTGGTATATTATCCTCAGTTATACCGGTTGACGAATTAAAAAGCGCGTTGTATCAAAATCTCGACAGTCTGTTAGCTAAACTTAGAACAGAAGAAACAGGCAGTCAACGCCAGATCATGCATGATCTTCTGGGCCTATCAGGGCTCTACGGTATGGGCGATCTAAGAGAACTCGTTCTGCAGTTTAAGGCCTCCTACGCCGGCCGGAATTTAGAACAGCGAATAGAATCTGTGGCAAAGATTCGCGCTCATATTGAGGGTTATTTAGTACCAGATGACATAAATAGCTAGAGAACACCGGCGCGCCCTAGTCTATAAGGCTTAACTCTTGAGAGGTATGTGTTTGATCGCGTCTATAACGTATCTTGGTTACCCTTTTGTGGGTTAAGTCGTAACGGCCTTAAGAATACGCCTTATCTAGCCGCCTACACGTAAAAATATAGCGGCGTCAGCGAAGGTCAAAAAATGTGACATGGTTGACGTAGGTTAGAACCAAGCATTGCTAGAACGTCGCCTGATGAGGCTCTCCAATCCTCGGAAGCGGTTGTCATTCGCGCAGTAAAAAACTTGTGGACGGAGATATACGTGGCAGAGGGACATATCATTTATTACCGTGCCAGATCTTTTAATTAATTCCCTAATAACGCAATTCAACGTTGTCCTCGGCTAGCCGAGGTTTTTTTTGCGCATTATTTTTGGTAGCCATGGGCTTTCCTCTCCCAAACCGTTACAGACAGTGGTCTTCGTCCAAACGTAGAAAAAATGCCGATGGCAGGCCGGGACTGTCTAAGTTTACCTTGCGAATTTCTTTTACTCGCCGTCACATAAGACATAAACTGGACGTAGTCCACTAATATAAACATCATTGACCACACAGATTATCAAACCTATGGCAAAGCCCCCCCTAAATCTTGATCCCTATGCGACTCGTGAGGCCTCTAACTACGATAGCCCCGTTCCTAGCCGCGAATTCGTTCTCGACTTCCTGAGGGAGAGCGTGGGTCCAGTCACCCATGAAGAAGTCTGCTTAGCGTTGAATTTGGTTGATGAACAACAGATTGAGGCTATGCGACGTCGCTTGCGGGCTATGGAGAGAGATGGTCAGGTGGCCCGCAATCGCCTTGGTGGTTATGGGACTCTTGATAAGCTGAATCTGGTCAAGGGGCGTGTTATTGGGCACCCCGAAGGATATGGTTTTGTTAAACCGGTTCAAGGGGACGGTCAGGATATCTATCTCTCTAGTGCCCAGATGCGTCGTGTCTTTGACGGTGATGTTGTTTTAGTTCGCATTGCCGGCTGGGATCGCCGTGGTCGTCCAGACGGCAGTCTCGTAGATGTTGTCGAAAGAAATACCACCCAGTTAGTCGGGCGATTTTTTCTTGAAAGTGGTATTAGCTTTGTGCGCGCCGACAATCCGCGTATTAGTCAGGATATTTTAGTCCCAGCTGATAAATTGAGCGATGCAATGCCCGGTCAGATCGTGGTGGTTGATATCGTGGAGCCGCCCTCGCGGAATAACCTCCCTGTCGGTCATATCTCTGAAGTGCTAGGGGAACATCTAGATCCTGGTTTAGAAGTAGAAATGGCCATTCGTAACTGTGGCATTCCCCACGAGTGGAATGACGATGTTGCTGCCGAGACTGATGCGATACCCGATCAGGTGCAAGACAAAGAACCCCGTATGGACCTTCGACAGCTACCTTTAATTACCATTGATGGTGAAGATGCCCGCGATTTTGATGATGCGGTGCACTGTCAGCCCAAATCTCGAGGGGGCTGGTCGCTCACAGTCGCTATTGCCGATGTGTCCCATTACGTTGCCGTCGGGTCGGCGTTAGACAGAGAGGCCTACGACCGCGGTAATTCGGTGTATTTCCCCAATCACGTGGTCCCCATGTTGCCCGAAAAGCTTTCCAATGGCCTCTGTTCACTCAATCCTGCCGAGGACCGCCTCTGCATGGTCTGCGAGATGCAGATTAATCCGCAGGGAGAGGTGACGCGCTATCAGTTTTCCGAAGCGGTTATGCATTCTCATGCGCGCATGACCTATTCTCAGGTGGCTCAGATTATAGCTGAGAAAGACAATGGCAATGATGCGGGGATTCGCAAGCAATTTGCCTCAATTTTGCCCCAGGTTGATGCCCTGCATGATATGTACAAAGTACTACACCGCCGACGCGCAAAGCGTGGTGCGATAGATTTTGAGACCAAGGAAACACGCATTTTATTTGATGGTCAGCGCAAGATAAGTCAGATTATTCCAGTCGAACGCACTGAAGCTCATAGATTGATTGAGGAATGCATGCTGTGCGCCAATGTTTGTTCAGCGGAGTTTTTGGAGAAAGTTAAAATTCCGGCACTGTATCGCGTGCATGAAGGCCCTAGCGAGGAGAGACTGTCCTCTGTCAGAGACTTTTTAGGCGAGTTGGGTATTGGTTTAGGGGGCGGTGAGGATCCCCAGCCTGAGGATTATCAGCGTGTATTGCGGGCGGTCAAAGGCCGCGATGATGCTTCGGTTATCCAGACCGTTATGCTGCGGTCTATGAGTCAGGCGGTGTATCAGCCAGAAAACCTAGGGCATTTTGGCCTGGCTTTTGATGCCTACACACATTTCACATCGCCTATTCGGCGTTATGCCGATCTGTTGGTTCACCGAGCGATAAGGAGCTTGATTAGGGGCACCAAGAAAGTCGCTCAGGTACAGCGGGTCGAGGGCGTCAAAAACCTAGCCATTGAAACTATTTACCCCTACGACCTAGGGCGTCTGCAGGAGACGGGCGAGCATCTGTCGGTAACCGAGCGCCGTGCTGATGAAGCCACTCGTGACGTTGTTAACTGGTTGAAGTGTGAATATCTAATGGACCGGGTAGGAGAGGAATACACTGGGTTGGTCAGTGCGGTAACCGGCTTTGGTTTATTTGTGATGTTAGATGAGTTGTATGTCGAAGGACTAATTCATGTGACAGGATTACCTAAGGATTATTACTATCACGAGGCATCTCAGCATCGCATGATTGGCGAGCGCACGGGCAGGGTTTTTCGCTTGGGACAGCAGTTGACCGTCAAAGTTGTTCGCGTTAATTTGGAAGAGCGAAAAATTGACTTTGAATTGGTTGAGATGGGGCACGCCAGCAGTCAACCGGGGCCAAAATCAAACCAATCAAGAAAAAAGAAATCCTCTGGAAAGAGGGGGGAGTCATCGCCTGAACCCGGCAAAAACAAAAAGCGTCGGGGTACTGAGGGCAACTCAGATAGCTCTTCTAGCAAAAAGAAACCCGCCTCAAGGAAACGTAAATCTGGAGCGAAAAAGAGTCGTTCGGGAGCACCGAATGGCGCCCCGACCGCAGGTACTGGTGCAAGGAAAAAGATCAAGCCACAAGCCTGAATGTGAAGCTTTAAAGAGGATTATTTTTCTGCACCACTGAGGTGCTGAGGTATGAGGCGACTCAAAACCTCGCCGATATAGCTTAAAAATAAGGTTCCCATGCTACCAGTGTAAAAGTTAGGGTCAGCATTGCCCACCGCAAGTATGCCATAGAGATTGTTATGACACAGAGGGATAGAAGCGGCAGAGCCAACCTGAGCGCCATTGTCACCAAATAAAAATGTCATTTCCTCTTCGCGTAGTACACCGCAGACAACACGATTAGCACTTAGTAGGGTGCCGATCTGTTCGTTAGCCTGTTCCACTTGGACTACGCGAGCCATTGTTTTGGGCAGGGTTTCTTGAGTGCCGAATAGAGTCAGGCTATAAAACTCAATCTGATAGTCTTTGCCTAAACTCTCATGCACTGCTTCTACAAGTGTCGACAGGTTTTTAGCCTCTAACAGTTTCAGTACTAGCTGTTTTGTTTTTTCAAACAACTGATCATTATCCTGAGCTGTCGCCAGAATGTTGTCGAGACGAGCACGTATCTCTGTATTGCGGTCCCGCATCACACTAACCTGACGCTCAACTAGGGAAACAGCGCTGCCACTGTGGTGGGGCAGATCCATGGACTCTAAAATATCTTGATGGTTGTCGAGAAAGGTTGGGTTGTCACGCAAAAACTCACGCACGATTTTAATCGTTGGATCGTCCTGCTTTACTTCAGTCATATTCGTATTCGCCCGTGAAAAACGGTGACGGCTGGTCCGGTCATTATTAGAGACTCGCCCTCACCCTGCCACTCAATTGTTAGATCACCACCGGTTAGGTGGACGGTTACCTGAGAGTCTACCAGTTCCAGCCGCATAGCTGCCACTGCAGCGGCGCAAGCACCTGATCCGCAGGCTTGTGTTTCCCCGGCACCACGCTCAAACACGCGCAGATTCAGCTGCTTGCGATCAACCACCTGCATAAATCCAGCATTCACGCGATTGGGGAATCTTTCATGGCATTCTAGCTGCGCACCAAGCACAGCAACAGGAGCGGCCTGGACGTCATCGACCTGTAAAATGGCATGGGGATTGCCCATGGAGACGGCGGAGATGCTGTAGCTATGGCCGGCTATATCTATGTCATACAGGAGAGATTTCAGACTCGCCTTAAAGGGGATTTCCGAAGGTTCTAACAGGGGCACGCCCATATCCACGCGGACTGAATTATCAGCGTTTATTTTTAGATTCATTACTCGGTTGACAGTCTTAACCCGAATCGAACTCTTGCCAGTGAGTTTGCGATCTTTTACAAATCGAGCGAGACAGCGAGCACCATTGCCACATTGTTCCACCTCAGCACCGTCCTGATTAAATATTCGATAATCAAAGTCGATATCTTTTTCTGTTGGCGGTTCAACCACTAAAATTTGGTCACAGCCAATACCGTGTGCGCGGTCCGATAAACGTCTTACCATAGACCCTGAGATGCGGACATTTTGCGTCAGCGCGTCAATAACGACGAAGTCATTGCCTAAGCCGTGCATTTTGGTAAATTGCATTAACATATTGAGACCATTACAGGGCTGCTGTTTTTCTTAATCAGAGTATTATAGACCGCCTTAATAGGCTCCTATTGTGTACAAATTCAATGCTCTCAGAGACCTTTTTAAGCTCTTAAAGAGTCGGCCCGTCAGGCAAAGACCGTCTAGAAATCGGCTAGTCTACAGGCAGCAACTGCTCACCTCTGACCAAATCTTGTAGGGTCTCCCTTGCGCGTATTCGATGCATCCGACTACCATCAATCATAACTTCGGCGGCCCGAGGACGGCTATTATAGTTTGAACTCATGACAAAACCGTAGGCGCCTGCAGAGTAAAGACAGAGTATGTCGCCCTGCACAATGGCAAGGTCTCGATCTTTCCCTAAAAAGTCGCCTGTTTCGCACACAGGGCCCACCACATCAAAGGTCTCTTTTGATCCATGATTAGCTGTGACCGGTTGAATGTCCATCCAGGCCTGATACAGCGCTGGCCTTAGCATATCGTTCATGGCTGCATCGACAATGGCAAAATTTTTGCTACCGTTGCTTTTCAGGTACTCAACTCGCGTCAGCAGAACCCCGGCATTAGCCGTAATCGAGCGGCCGGGTTCCAGAACTACGGTTTCATGACGTCCAGCCATTTGGGGCAGCAGAGCGTCCAGATAGGCCGCGGCTGACGGTGCAGTCTCATCTTGATAGCGCACGCCAAGGCCGCCACCAATATCAATATGCTGAAGCTTAATGCCCATAGCTTGCAACTCATCAACCAGCACGAGGAGTCGATCCACCGCATCAACAAATGGTTGGATTTCTGTCAGTTGTGAGCCAATATGAAAGTCAACACCGATTACTGAAATATTATTCATAGAGGCAGCACGCCGATAGACCTCAGGTGCCAGATTGATATCAATGCCGAACTTATTTTCTTTTAAACCCGTTGAGATGTAGGGATGCGTCTTGGCATCCACATCGGGATTAACTCGCAGTGACACAGGGGCTAGCAAGCCTAATTTAGTTGCAGTAGCATTAAGCACTGCCAACTCTGCTTCCGACTCGACATTAAAACAGTGAATGCCTACTTCTAATGCGCGCTGCATATCTACGCTATTTTTGGCAACGCCAGAATAGACAATCTTGCAAGGGTCACCGCCAGCCATCAACACTCTCTCCAGTTCACCGAGAGAGACAATATCGAAGCCAGCCCCTAGATTGGCCAACGTTTGCAACACAGCGATATTGGAATTGGACTTGACCGCATAGCAAATCAGGTGATCACGACCTGCAAGAGCGGTCTGATAGGCGTTAAAATTCTTGGTGATAGCCTTTTTGCTGTACACATAGCAGGGCGTCCCAAACTGGGTAGCAATATCGGCAAGCGCGACATCTTCCATGAAGAGGCTCGAGCCTTGGGTGGAGATAGTACTGTGCATAATAGCTTAGGATTCGGTTGGTTGATTGTCGGTTCCCTGCGTCACCGGAGCATCTTCAGGGAGATATAGATCGCCAGTGTTACCGCAACCACAAAGGCACGTTAACACTGCTGCCACTAGCAGCGCTTTTGAAAGTAAACCGTAAGACAACATAGTAACCCGATGTAAAAGAAGCAGAGTATAACGGCACTGGTAGATTACACTCAAACAATTATACTGGCATGACGACATTTCTTGCCGCAAAGTCGCAGCGATTACTCGAAAGGTAAAATATGAACGAAGCAGAATTCACCCAGGTTGTCGATAAACTGATGTTTTCCATTGAGGAGAGCATAGATGATAGCGGCGCCGATATTGATTATGAGAACAGCGCCGGAATGCTAACGATTACCTGTGATGTCAATGGCTCACAAATTATACTTTCTAGGCAGCCCTCGATGGGCGAGATTTGGCTAGCCGCGCGTTCTGGTGGATTCCATTTTAAACAGGTTAATGGGCAGTGGCAAAACACGCTGACTGGAGTCCTGCTGTCGACCATGTTGGCAGAAGCCTGCGTCGCCCAGTCAACAGAGGCGGTGATATTCGATTTTTAACGGGTGCCTAAGCGTGCCAAGGCTCTTGAAGCTGCGGCCCTAACCTGCACTGGCGCAGTGCCTCCAATATGGTCCCGCGCAGCAACCGATCCTTCCAGCGTCAGAACGTCGAACACATCATCCGTTATTTGATCGGAGAACTGCTGTAACTGTGCCAAACTCATCTCTGATAAATCCTGCTGCTTTTCAATACCGTAAGCTACTGATTTACCTACGATTTCATGTGAGTCGCGAAAAGCAAGCCCCTTGCCAACCAAGTAATCAGCTAGATCGGTTGCTGTTGAAAAACCTCTTCGTGCGGCTTCAAGCATCGACGGTTTATTGGACTCGATTGCAGGGATCATGTCACCAAAGGCGCGCAGGCAGTCACGCACTGTGTCCACCGTATCAAATAGAGGCTCTTTATCTTCCTGATTATCTTTGTTATAGGCCAGAGGCTGTGATTTCATCAACGTTAACAGGGCAATTAAGTGCCCTGTGACTCGACCAGTTTTACCGCGTACTAATTCCGGTACGTCAGGATTCTTTTTCTGCGGCATAATCGAAGAGCCTGTGCAAAAGCGATCGGGCAGATCAATAAACTTAAACTGGGCTGAAGCCCAGAGTACCAATTCCTCCGACATGCGTGACATATGCGTCATCAATATGCTGGCAAAAGCACAAAACTCTATAGCGAAATCTCGGTCACTGACTGAATCGAGACTATTTTCGGTGGGTTTGTCAAAGCCCATCTCAGCGGCGCTAAATTCCCGATCGATAGGATAGGTAGTGCCTGCCAGTGCCGCCGCGCCCAAGGGGCTTTGATTGAGTCGTGAACGACAGTCGCAGAGACGGCTGAAATCGCGCTCTAGCATCTCATTCCAGGCCAGTAAATGATGCCCAAACGTCACCGGTTGCGCCGTTTGCAAATGGGTGAATCCAGGCATAATAGTGTCAGATTCAGTGATAGACAGCTCGATTATCCCTTGCTGAAGCTTAGTAAATAGTGGCTTTATTTCGTCGATTTGGTCGCGCAGCCAGAGACGAATATCTGTGGCCACCTGATCATTTCTAGAGCGCCCCGTATGCAGTTTCTTGCCTACATTGCCAATTCTGGCAGTCAGAGCAGCCTCGATATTCATATGCACGTCCTCAAGAGCGATAGACCAGTCAAAGGCACCGCTCTCGATCTCTAGGGCAATCTCTTGCAGGCCATCAATAATTTGGCTGCACTCTGCCTGGGTCAGAATGGCCGCTTTGGTCAGCATTTTTGCATGGACTATTGACCCCAGAATATCTTGACGATAGAGGCGCTGATCAAAATTCACAGAGGCCGTAAACCGTGCGACGAATTCATCCACTGGCTCATTAAAACGACCACCCCAAGCTTGATTAGCGTTAGACGTTTGCGCTTTTTTGGTATTTTTCTTATCAGGGTCACTCATTGAGTCGGGAATCCAGTTATTAAATACAATGCGCGATTATAGCTAATCATTGCCGCTAGCAGGTAAAACTTAATATCTCTATTTTCCGCCTATTACCCGCTAATTTTACTCAGCACGAACAACTCAAAGTGCAGAGGAGTTCTTTATAACCATATTGACCTTAGGCCTCCTCGCTCGGAGGACAGCTGGCTGCAACCGAAATCAGGCAAATTAATGGCACATATCTGACAACTGCCGAGAAATCGTCGATAATGCCTCTGATAACGTAATATAAGGTTGTTTTAAGTGTCTCAAAATCTTCGAATTGCTACACGCAAGAGTCCCTTAGCCCTTTGGCAGGCTGAGTTTGTTAAAGCTGAACTGCTCAGGCACCACCCCGATCTTGCTGTTGAATTAGTTGCCATGACGACGAGGGGCGATAAGCTTTTAGATACTCCTCTTGCCAAAATTGGCGGCAAAGGGCTATTTGTCAAAGAGCTGGAGCTGGCCATTCTGGATGGCAGAGCTGATATTGCCGTGCATTCGATGAAAGACGTGCCTATGGAATTCCCCGACGGTCTCGGTTTAGCGGTCATCTGCGATCGTGAGGACCCTCTGGATGCCTTTGTCTCTAATCATTACACACACCTCGATCAATTACCGGACGGTGCCATCGTGGGCACGTCCAGTTTACGCCGGCAATGTCAGGTGCGAGCGGCCTTTCCCGCCCTGCAAATAAAAGAACTCCGCGGTAATGTTAATACCCGGCTGGCGAAATTAGATGCTGGGGAATATCAGGCCATTATTCTGGCTAGTGCAGGGCTTGTTCGACTTGGCATGAGCGACAGGATCGCATCTAGGCTGGCGTCGACGCTATCGCTTCCTGCCGGCGGTCAGGGCGCAGTGGGGATAGAATGCCGCACTGATGACGGAGCTATTCGCGAGCTGTTGGCGCCACTGCATGATCCGGATACTGCCAGTTGCGTGTTATCTGAGCGCGCACTCAATCGGCACTTGCAGGGCGGCTGTCAGGTGCCAATAGCCTGTTTTGCCGAGCTTGACGATAAGGGAAAAACTCTTGGCCTGCGAGGATTGGTCGGTAGTATTGATGGTACAACTATATTGCGCTCTGAAATTGAGGGTCCTAGAGAAAACGCCGAAGCACTGGGCATTGAATTGGCCGAGCAGTTATTGGCTCAGGGTGCCGGCGAGATACTGGCTGAGGTCTATAATCGCTAGCGGTATCGCCAATCGAAGGGTTCTCGTGGTTCGGCCACTGCGGGAGAAGGATGCTTTTTTGGCATTGCTGAAACAATCTGGTGCGGCAGTGACCTATACGCCAATTATTCAGATTGAGCCGATCAGTCAAACTGAATCAATTAAGCCTCTTATTCTTAAATTTGATCAGTTTGATCTGGGTATTTTTATCAGCGCCAATGCTGCTGAAATTGGATTGCAATGGCTGGATGAGTGTTGGACTAAGCTGCCAATTGAGCCTCAAATTTTTGCAGTGGGTCAGCAAACTGCGGAGATCCTTACTCGCTGCGGCCTTGAGGTGACCTGCCCGCAAAGCCAGCAGAACACAGAGGGTCTTTTAGAGCTGGAGCAACTGCAAAGCCTAGAGGGCAAATCTACGGTTATTTTCCGTGGTGGTGGAGGCCGTCAAACATTGGGCGATACACTGCAACAGCGCGGTGCTAAGGTGACCTACTGCGAGTTATATCATCGCGTCATTGAGCCCTTGAATTTAGCACTTGCCTTGCGTCAGGCTCAGGACACAGACTGCCTAATTATTCACAGTGGTGAGATTTTGCGGGCAATGGCAGAGTCAGCGGCTTTAGCTGTGCCGGTGGTGGTGCCGAGTGAGCGGGTTGCGAATATGGCCCAAGATCTAGGTTATCGTACCGTAGTGGTGGCAGAAAATGCCTTGCCGGAGTCAATGTATAAGGCCGTTCAGACGGTTTTTAAGATTGCGCAAGTTAGTTAAAATAAACTGAGAGTTTAATGAGAAGCAGAGGTTAGATAGTGACTGAAAAGCGCAGTAAGGCAGAGCCTGAAGCACCTGTAACCGCAGCTAAGAGCGACAATAAAACTGCAGAAAATCCGAGTCAGTCACCACTTAAGAAATCAGGTGGGGGAAAATCTCGATGGATTAAGGTTTTGGTGACATTAATTATTGTCACTGCTGTGACGACGTTAGGCTTGCTGGGCTGGACTCAGTGGCAGAAGCTAGTTGCTGCCGACCGCGTGAGTAAAGCTGCGGCCAGCTTTGAACGTTTCTACCAACCCATTGAGCAGCTTTACCAGCAATCCGAAAAGCGTCAGTCTCAACGTATCGAGCAACTGTATAACGAGCTTTCTAATATGCAGTTACGCCTTAATGCACAGGGTCAACGATTAGCAGAACTTGGTGCAATCACCCGCAGTGACTGGCTTCTTGCCGAGGCTCTTTATTTAATTCGCCTGGCTAATCAGCGGCTTCAGACCGAGCGCAGTACCAAAAACCCTCTGGCTTTGATGGAAAATGTCGATGCGATTCTCAGGCAGATCGAGGATCCAATGCTGTTGCCTGTGCGCCGAGCTCTGGCGTCAGACATTGGCGACCTGCGACTGACAGGAGAAATTGATTCCGTCGGCCTGTTTCTTGAGCTGACAACTCTGGCTGATAATATTGATCAACTTACAGCGCTGAATATGGTGGGGGAGTCTAAAGTCACAGAAACAATAGAGTTAACGATTGAAGAACCGTCGACGACTAAGGAAATAGTTGCCGATGTTGTCCAGCAACTCAGTCAGTTGGTGCGGGTGACCCATCGCCAGCAACCCATTGAACCACTTTTATTGAACAGCGAGGTCCGCGTTATAAAGCAGAACTTACGCCTGATGTTAGAGCAGGCGCAGAGTGCTGTGATGGCCGAAGAGCCCGAGGTCTACCGAGTTAGTTTAGATAAGGCCGAGCGCTGGGTGACCCAGCATTTTCAATTGGATGACGATGCACAGGTGATTCTGCAACGACTCACGAGCCTCAAAGGGAGGGACATTGTACAGCAGCTACCCCAGATCGGTGGTTCATTGGCGGCAATAGAGACCTTTGTGGCACTGCGGCAGGCTCAACTATCTCAAGCTCAGAGGTCTGGAGCTCAATAATGAGAAAACTGCTGCTTATCTTTGTACTGGCGCTGCTCGTGGGTGCCGCAGGCATTTGGCAATTACAACAGGGTAGTGGTTATATCCTAATCAGTTATTCCAGTACTAGTATCGAGATGAGTCTCTGGACAGGAATAGCTCTTTACCTGTTTTTTACTTGCCTGCTAGTCTGGTTGTTGCTGTTAGTCCGGTGGTTGTCGGGTGCCGGCGGGTTTCAACAGTGGTGGCGCTCAAGGCGTGGTACCAGACATGCGAGTAAAACCACGCAGGGTTTGCTGCTGTATGCTGAGCATGACTGGCAAAAGGCTACACAGCTGCTGTCGCAAGCAGCAGATAAGTCTGTCATGCCTGAGGTCAATCTGCTTTTTGCAGCAAGAGCTGCTGCCGATAATGACGATATTAGAAGGGCTCAGCAATTATTAGAGCGACTCAAACTTAGCTATCCTAAATCTGGCGTTGCTGCCGACAAGCTATTGGCTGAGTTGCTGGTGGTTGAAGAGCGTTTTGATGAGGCATTGCAACTGATAAAAGAGCTCTATGCAGACAAACCTGCAGATCGGGCAATATTGCGACTGCTTTCAGATGTCTACTATCTGACGGAAGACTGGTCCTCGCTAGAAAAAATACTGCGTGACCTAAAGCACTATGGTGCGCTCACTAAGGCTGCGTTCGGCGATTTAGAAATGGAAGTCTATTCTAATCTGGTCTCGGCATTTATCGCTGACCCAGAAATGAGTGAGTTAGATCAGCAGGCTCAGCTGCAAGGACTGTGGGGCCGAGTCCCTAAGGGGTTGCGTAAGGCTTCGGAGATGGTCTGTGCCTATGCCGATGCTCTAGAGCAGGTCAATGAGACAGGCGCTGTGCAGCCGTTATTGATCAAGGCCTTAAATAATGAATGGCAGCCTGAACTGGTCGAACGCTTTGGTTTGTTGGTCGGAGCCGCGCCAGAGAAGCAGTTGATGTTGGCGGAGAAGTGGCTGCTTAGTCATCCTGATGACGCAGATTTACTGCTGGCTCTGGGCCGAATATGCCGGCGTTTAGAGTTTTATGGTAAGTCTCGGGATTATTTAGTCGCAGCTGTGGGATTAAATAGCTGTCCACAGACCTACCTAGAACTGGCAGAGTTGCTCAGCACTATGGGCGATGAGGCCGGCAGTGGGGAGATGTATCGCAATGGACTATTGGTCGGTCTGGCGCTTGAGGTCTAGAGTCGGTTCTTTTTTAGATCTCGGATTAAAAATCTTGCCGGATGCATAGCCAGGCGCAGATCTCGCTCTAAGGGCGGCATCTCACCGGCTATTTCGGACGCGAGCAGCTCTGCGGTCAGCGGCGCGTAACAGAGTCCTCTAGACCCCATGCCACAGTGCACATACAGATTGGGTTGGTAGCTGCCCATTAATGGTATGACTTTGCGGGCATCGCGACGCAGAGGATCATAGTCGTGGATTAGAGCCGACAGGTCGGGCACGGCGCCGACAATGGGCAGATAATCTTTGGTGGTGCAGCGATAGTTGGCGCGACCATCCATGCTAGCGGTGTCCTGAGGGCCTATCGCCATACCTAGTCCGGCATCAGTGGAGGCCATTTGGGCTACGTTGGCTCGGTGATCGGCCTCTCTTAGCTCTTTGGTAAATACCCCTTTATTATAGCTGGCGCCGGAGCTGTGGCTGCCAAGGACCGCAGGCGTTATGTAGCCTTCGCCACAGATAACCGTGTTTAGATCTAGACTCGAGGTGCTGGCGGCTAGCTGGCTCGTCTGGCCACGAAGCTGAGTTACGGGTAAAAAGTGAGTCTGCTTAAACTGTTCACAGCCATAGGCATTAGCGACGACGAGGATTTCAGTTTCGAGGACTGTTTGACCTTCGTCATTTAGAAGCTGCCACTGGCCCTCCTGCTGCCTAAGCTGCTCAATATCAGCACTGATCAGGGGTATATCGTTTCGCTCTAATAGCTGCTGACAAATTGTCGCTGGTGGCAGCCAGCCCAGTTGAGGGAAAAACAATCCGAGTTCGGCCTGCATTGCGATGCCACTGATCTTCCGTAGCCCATCGTTATTAAGCAGCTGTACCAGTGAATTTTGGTTGGCAAAACGCTCTGCAATATCGATAAAATCCTGCTGTATTTTGGCGTTTTCTGGCACCACCAAAACGCCGCACTGTTTACCGTAACCCGCGTCCCAAAACGGCCTGTAGTAGCGGCTCGCGAGCATCATGGCGGCGAGATAAATGCGCGGCAGGGGCTCGTCTCGCACCGACAACTTTGGATAAATAATAGCTTGGTCATTACCCGAAGCTTCCTGGCCCGCAATGGCATGGCGGTCGACCATCGTGACTCTATAACCGCGCTTATGCAGTGCTGCGGCGGCCGCACAGCCAGCGATACCGGCGCCTAATATCGCTACGGTTTTTTGGCGTTGGATAGGCTTGATTTTATTGAGATGCCAAGGAGTGGAAGTTATAGGGCTATTCTCGGCTATGACTCTCCCAGCGGGGGTGGTGTCCGCTCCCGACAGTGACGCAATAGTCTGCCCTAGTTCTTCGTCAACACTTTGCATAAACCATGCATCCACCGATTGTGTGTTGTGCTTAGCCAAACCTAGATCGTTACTCTGCGCAATACCCTTAAACAGGCTTTTAGTATCGCCAAACATAAGGCAGAGATTAATTCTGCCATTGAATAGTTCGAGATGATGGATGCCACTGACCGTGGCTGGATACTGAGCTAAAAGCTCTTTAGATAGACCGCTATACTGCGGCCAGTCTACCAGTTTGCTGGCTAGATCAGATTTGCAGTGGGGACTCTCGCTGGCTGAAATGATCTGTAGTCGCCAGGGTGATACTTCAGGAACTGTCGCTAGCCAGAGATCGCAGGCTGCCAAGACATTAACACCGCAGCCAAAGTCAGTCTCGGCGATAGTAAATAGGCCGCCCTGCGGACCCAGTGACTGCCATCGCTGGGCTAGCTTGTTTTGTTCAAGGATATTCTTATTGGGGTCGATCACTTTGATCCTAGGCCAAATTCCATCACAATCTGTTCGCACCATTGGTGGATAAAATCGTCAGTAAGATCCAGTTGATTTTCATCGTCCAGAGGCAGGCCAACGAAGAACTTTTCATCCTCAGTCAACGCCTTCGACTGTTCAAAGGTATAGCCTTGATTGGGCCAGGCACCCACGGTGGTCGCGCCCTGATTAACGACCTTAGCCCAGAGATAGCCAAGCGCGTCCTGGAACCATTCTGGATAGCCAATTTGGTCGCCCAAACCATAGACTGCGGCCTTGGCATGAATGAGATCCAGGCAGTCAATTTCACTCCAATGACTCTCCCAGTCTTCCTGTAACTCACCATAGTCCCATGTTGGAATGCCCAAAATAAGATAGCTGTAGTCGGTCATAAGGCTAATAGGATCAGAGGCAATATTGTGCATAGTGACTACGTTAGCCCCGAACATACCATTGATATGGTCACGAATTTTTTCACCGGCCATCTCCGTATAGCAGGTAGAACTGCCGTAAAACAAACCAATTTTTAGACTCATAGTATGCTGGCCATATTAAAGCCCAGCTGACGCCACGCCTCATAGGTCACGATAGAGACAGTATTGGAAAGGTTAAGGCTGCGGCTTTCGGGCTGCATTGGCAGTCGCAGTACGTTGGCGGCGCCGACTTCCATACGAATATTTTCTGGCAGGCCGCGAGTTTCGGGACCAAATAAGAGTGCATCGCCAGCCTGATAGGTGACGGCTGAATAACAGACCGTTCCCTTTGTGCTCAGGGCATAAACCGTTTTAGGCTGGGCTTTGTTTAAATAGGCCGCCCAGTTGGCATAAACCTGCACATTTTGAAACTCAAGGTAATCCAAGCCGGCTCGGCGTAGTTTTTTGTCATCCAGATCAAAACCTAATGGTTGAATTAGATGTAAGCGAAAGCCGGTATTGGCACAGAGGCGGATAATATTCCCCGTATTCGGAGGTATCTCCGGTTGGTACAAAACAATATCTAGCATCTTAAATATCTACAACCTCGACCATTAGGTCGTCTGATAGGCTTTCAAGTAACCGCATTAATGTACCTTGAGACAATGCTACGGGTAACTGCATGTGAGCTTGGGCATGAAACATTATACCCGCCGACATTGGCGCGCTGGCACAGTAGGTTTCAAGGGATTCAAGATTAACATTATTGCTGGACAGTAATGCCGCTATCTCATTGACAATGCCGGGCCTGTCGTTGGCAATAATGTCGATGCAAAGGGCAATCTTATGCTGCTCATGGCCGGGAGTACTGTTTTCGATGCCGATCGTAATACCCTGTTCGGTTAACGCGGCTAGGGCCTTTTGCAGCTGAGGGCTATTTTGAGTTGCTACCTCGACGAGCAGGATTCCGGCAAATTTCCCCGCCAGCCGATTCATACTGCTCTTCATCCAGTTGCCGCTGTGAGCCGAAACGGTTTGCGCGACGCTTTCTACAATGCCCGGGCGATCTTCGGCCAGAACGGTCACTACCAGATGGTCAATCATTGGTTTAACCTCGAGATCAGATTTTATTGGCCGTTATTATGGCACTAATCCATGACGCTGTTATAGTTTGCAGTAAATCAAATAGGGAAGAGAGACGTTATGAAAAATATTGCATTTAATGCATTTCGGCTATTGTTGCTACTCTGTGCATCTTCGATCGCAATGACGGGTCAGGCAGAGCGAGACATGTCTCGCGATCAATTTCGACATCCAGTTGAGACCATTGAATTTTTTGGTTTGACCTCTGAGATGGACGTGATCGAAATCACTCCTGGAGGTGGTTGGTATACTGAGATTTTGGCCGGCTATATCAAAGGCACGCTGCTTGCGGCACATTTTAACCCCGACTCAAAGGCTAAGTATTATCTCAGGTCGCGGAAGGGCTTTGAAGAAAAAATTGCTGCGAATCCAGCGCTCTATGGTAATGTTGAGATGCACACCTTTGATGCTTCAGCAAGCTTATTGACCACCGCAGACAACAGTGCTGATGCCTTAGTGACCTTTCGTAATGTTCATAACTGGCTGAGTTCGGGCAATGAAGCCAAGGCCTTTGAGTTATTTTATAAAACTCTCAAACCCGGTGGCGTCTTTGGTGTGGTTGAGCATCGCGCGGCGCCGGGCACTGCACGTGCGGTCATGCTGAGCAGTGGCTATATGACCCAGGACTACGTCATTGAATTGGCTGAGCGGGCGGGGTTTGTTCTGGAGGCCAGCGCTGAGATCAATGCCAATCCAAAGGATAACGCAGATCACCCCAAAGGCGTATGGACATTGCCGCCGAGTCTTAGGTTGGGCGAACAGGATCGGCAAAAATACCTGGCTATTGGCGAGAGTGATCGCATGACACTTCGTTTTAGGAAGCCTAAAGCATGATTGAAATCCCCCTTGATCGACTAAGTCCTGAGGTTTTGCGTGGGGTTATCGAAGAATTTATTCTGCGCGAGGGCACGGACTACGGTGTTCAGGAAAGCAGCTTGGACAACAAGATTGCTCAGGTACGCCGCCAGTTAGCTCGTGGTGATGTGTTGATTACTTTTGATCCAGTGACGGAAAACTGTACGCTGTTGACTAAGCACCAGTTTAAGCGATTTGTCGCAGAGCAAGCGGGTAAAGATAGTGGTGAGTCTAGCGATTATTGCAGTCAAGATGAGGGTAACCCTTAGTGGCAAGGGCGCAGGTAATAAATGCGCCGGCCCTGTTCGCCCCTTGGCAAAGCCAGCTTGAGGTGGCGTCACAGATCCTAGTGGGTTTCAGTGGCGGTTTAGATTCCACTGTGTTGCTAAAGTTACTTTGCGAAGCTGTCCCAATTGAGCGGCTATGTGCCGTCCATGTTAACCATGGCCTGTCGGATAATGCCGATCAATGGCAGGGACATGCTGAGGCTTTCTGTGGCTCACTAGGGGTTAAGTTGCACTGCGAAACCGTCGCTGTCTCAGCTGGCAGCGAGGCTGCGGCTCGTGAAGCGCGATACAGTGTGTTTGAGCGCCTTTTAGACAAAGGCGGGCTGGTACTGCTCGGGCACCATGCCGATGATCAGGTCGAAACGGTGCTATATCGGCTATTGCGCGGCTCAGGGGTTAAGGGGTTGTCGGGCATTCCTGCAACCCGATCGATTGCCAAGGGCCAATTAATTCGGCCGTTGCTTGCATGGCAAAAGTCGGCTCTGCGAACCTATGCCGATCAGCATAAGTTAAGTTGGATTGAAGACGAAAGCAACGGTGAAAACACCTTTGATCGTAATTATTTGCGCAATCAGGTGATTCCAGAGATTGCTGCGCGATGGCCGGATCATACCCAGCGGATTGGTCACTCGGCGCGGCTCAGTCAGGAAACCGCAGAGCTCCTGGCGGCGCTGGCTGAGGAGGATCTACAGCGGTTGGATCCTGTACTGGAGCGGGGCGGTTGGTCACTGTGTTTGATCGCGTTTGCGGCATTGCCCGTGGCGCGGCAGAAGAATATTCTCCGCCAATGGCCGGGGGTACATGAGCTGCCGCAGCTAGGGCACAAAATAATCGACGAAATCATGTCCACTCTGGTGCTGGCCCGCGAGGATGCATCGCCAAAGGTTCAATGTCAGGGTATGCAGTGGGCGCGTTTCCGCAATCGACTTTATTTACTGCGCCTCGAAGCCCCGTTTAATGCAGATAATTCAAAGTTGATCTGGCAGCTTGAGCAGCCAATGCTACTGCCTGATGGCAGTCGCCTAGTGGCCGAAAAAGCCCTAGGTCAGGGCCTTTGCTTGAAGCCTAATCAATCGCTCAGGGTGGGTACCCGCCAAGGTGGTGAGCGCTGTCAGCCCGCAGGTAGGCAGCATTCCAATAGTTTAAAGAAATTACTTCAGGAGTTTAACCTTGAGCCCTGGTGGCGAGACAGAATTCCACTGCTTTACAGAGGCGAAACCATTGTTGCTGTAGGCGATTTGTGGATATGTGAGGGCCATCAGGCGCAACCGGATCATGAGGGCGTAACGTTTCATTGGCAGCTGAACTCTTTACGCAATCTCCAAAGATCTTAGTAGAATCAGTCAGACCTTTCTGTTATCTTGTTATCCCATCTTACACAGGGTGGGCCGCGGCCAGATTCATGGCCAAAAGACCTTTCTAAGACTGACTTTTTTTACTTTCAATTTGATCTTTGCAGGGTCTTTATGACGCGTTTTATCTTTGTAACTGGCGGTGTTGTTTCCTCGTTGGGTAAGGGCATTTCAGCTGCTTCGCTGGGTGCCGTGCTCGAGGCCCGAGGTTTAAGTATCACCATTCTCAAGCTCGATCCCTATCTCAATGTAGACCCGGGAACTATGAGCCCCTATCAGCACGGCGAAGTCTATGTCACCCAAGACGGAGCCGAGACCGATCTAGATCTAGGCCATTACGAGCGCTTCTTGCGCTCTAAAATGACTCAGAATAATAATTTCACCACCGGCCAGGTATACGAGACGATCTTGCGTCGCGAGCGCCGTGGCGACTATCTCGGTGGCACGGTCCAGGTTATTCCCCATGTTACCGATGAAATTAAGCGTCGTGTTTATGCAGGCGCAGGAAACCATGATATTGCAGTGGTCGAAATTGGCGGCACTGTGGGTGATATCGAATCCCAACCCTTCCTTGAAGCCGTCCGTCAGATGCGTGGAGAGTTGGGGTTTAAGCAGTCATTATTAATCCACTTGACACTGGTACCTTATATCGCCTCGGCGGGTGAGACCAAAACCAAACCGACTCAACATTCGGTCAAAGAAATGCGGTCACTGGGCTTGCAGCCCGATGTGTTGCTGTGCCGATCAGAGGTGGCGATTGACGAAGATCAGCGTAAGAAGATCTCTTTATTTACCAACGTGGAGCTGCGTGCGGTTATTCCCGTGATGGATGCACCGACGATTTATCAGGTGCCGCGCATGCTGCATGACTGGGGCCTTGATGCCTTCGTTATCGATCGGTTTAATTTGGACTGTCCAGAAGCTGATCTCTCCGAATGGGATGGGGTTGTTGAAAATCAGCTGAATTCTGAAGGTCAGGTCACTATTGCTATGGTGGGTAAGTATATGGAGCTTCTGGATGCCTATAAATCGCTGACTGAGGCGTTGATTCACGCAGGTATCCACAATAAAACTAAGGTAAAAATTCGCTACATCGATTCGGAGCTACTGGAATCCAATCATGCCCTGATTGAGGGTGTGGATGCTATTTTGGTTCCGGGGGGCTTTGGCACCAGAGGTACCGAGGGTAAGATTTTTGCTTGCAAAACGGCCCGTGAGAAAAATATTCCCTATTTGGGAATCTGCTTGGGGATGCAGATTGCGGTGATCGAGTATGCGCGTAATATCTGTGGCTTGACTGGCGCAAACAGTACCGAATTCAATCCAGAGACTGCTTACCCTGTGGTGGGACTTATCTCTGAGTGGATCGATGCGACAGGCAATAAAGAGATGCGTACGTTAAATTCGGATCTGGGCGGCACTATGCGTCTGGGTTCGCAGATTTGCCATCTGCTACCTAACTCGAAGGCCCATGAGATCTACGGTGCCGAGCAGATTGAAGAGCGCCATCGCCACCGTTTTGAGGTAAATAATAATTATTTGCCACAGTTACAAGACGCCGGTCTGGTGGTTGGAGGGTTGTCTGCCGATAAGACCTTAGTCGAAACTGTTGAACTACCGGATCATCCGTGGTTCTTTGCGAGCCAGTTTCACCCGGAATTTAATTCCACGCCGAGAGATGGCCATCCATTGTTTCAGGGATTTATTGCTGCAGCAACGGCCTATCAAGTACCGGAGGAAGGGCACTAAATATGGGATCGATAACAATTAATGTGGCAGATTTAGGGGTAAGCAATGACGCCCCTATGGTATTGTTTGGCGGCATGAATGTGCTAGAGTCTCGCGATATGGCTATGCAAATTGCCGAGGCCTATGTGAGCGTGACTGAAAAACTCGGCATCCCCTACGTCTTTAAGGCCTCGTTTGACAAGGCCAATCGCTCATCTATTCACTCCTTTCGTGGCCCAGGTATTGACGAAGGGCTAAAGATTTTCCAAGAGATTAAAAGCACTTTTAACATTCCTTTGATTACCGATGTCCATGAAATTGATCAGGCTGTCCCCGTGGCCGAAGTTTGTGACGTGATTCAGCTGCCGGCATTTCTAGCGCGGCAAACAGATCTGGTCAAAGCGATGGCTGCAACTGGCGCGGTTATAAACGTTAAAAAACCGCAGTTTTTAAGTCCCAGCCAAATGGGTAATATCGTGGATAAATTTCGCGAATGTGGCAACGAAAAAATCATGCTCTGTGAGCGCGGTTCCTGCATGGGTTATGACAATCTTGTGGTGGACATGCTCGGTTTTAGAACGATGAAAGAAGTCAGCGGAGGTTTACCGTTAATCTTTGATGTTACCCATGCCCTGCAATGTCGTGATCCCGGTGGAGATGCCTCAGGTGGGCGTCGACATCAGGTGGCCGAGCTGGGTCGTGCCGGAATTGCTGTAGGTATCGCAGGGCTTTTTTTAGAGGCACATCCGCATCCAGATAAAGCGCGGTGCGACGGTCCGAGCGCGCTTCCGCTGGATAAGCTGGAGCCATTTTTAGCGCAAATGAAAGCGTTTGACGATTTAATAAAATCCCAGCCTGACCTGCAAATCCTGTAATTCGGAGTCCGGCGTTTCTGTAATTCTTTTTAAACGTAATATTCATTCTATTGGAGAACCAATTACATGAGCAATATTTCAGATATTCGTGCTTTTGAAATTCTAGACTCGCGCGGAAACCCTACGGTGCAGGCAGATGTAATCCTAGATAATGGCATTGTCGGCACAGCCTGCTCGCCGTCTGGTGCCTCAACCGGCTCTCGAGAAGCGCTGGAGCTGCGCGATGGTGATAAGGATCGCTATCTCGGTAAAGGTGTGCTGACAGCAGTCAATAATATTAATACCACCATCAGATCGCTACTGATTGGCACTAACGCAGAGAATCAACGAGCGCTGGATCAGGCCATGATCGACGCCGATGGCACGGACAACAAGGCGACATTGGGAGCCAATGCTATTTTGGCCGTGTCGCTGGCGGCAGCTAAAGCGGCCGCGCAAGACAAAGCTATGCCCCTGTATGCGCATATTGCTGAGCTAAATGGCACTGCCGGTCAGTACAGCATGCCTGTCCCCATGATGAATATTATTAATGGCGGCGAACATGCCGACAACAACGTCGATATTCAAGAATTTATGGTGCAGCCAGTGGCGGCTAAAAGTTTTGCTGAGGCGCTACAGGTTGGAGCAGAAATTTTCCACTCACTCAAGAAAGTACTTAGTGGGAAAGGGTTGAGTACCGCAGTGGGTGACGAAGGTGGTTTTGCTCCCGACCTTTCTTCTAACGCAGAAGCATTGGCTGTGATTCAACAAGCCACTGAGGCAGCTGGCTACACCTTGGGTGACGACGTGACTTTGGCACTGGACTGCGCGGCAACAGAATTCTATAAAAATGGGCAATACGATCTCTCGGGCGAAGGAAAGGTCTATAGCGCCGTTGGTTTCAGTGATTTCTTAGCCTCGCTTTGCGATCAGTACCCTATCGCTTCCATTGAAGATGGCCTTGATGAGTCTGATTGGGATGGCTGGAAATACCAGACCGAAAAACTCGGTGGCCGCTGTCAGTTGGTGGGTGATGATTTATTCGTCACCAATACCCGTATTTTGAAGCGTGGTATTGAATTGGGTGTGGCAAATTCTATTTTAATTAAATTCAACCAGATCGGCACATTGTCGGAAACGCTAGATGCTATTGCTATGGCTAAAGGTGCTGGCTATACCGTGGTTATCTCGCATCGCTCGGGTGAAACTGAGGATACAACTATTGCGGATCTCGCTGTAGGTACAGCTGCGGGGCAAATTAAAACCGGCTCACTGTGCCGCTCCGATCGAGTGGCTAAGTATAACCGTCTGTTGCGTATTGAAGCAGAGCTTGGCAATACACTTGCACCCTATAATGGTCGCTCAGAATTAAAAATTTAATTTGCTTTGAATAGCACAACTCCTGCAAAAGCGAATAGACTAGTCGAATGCGTTGGTTGCTGATTATCCTTATAGGTTTTCTTGCTGGGCTGCAGTTTCGGCTGTGGGTCGGAGAGGGTAGTCTCGCTCATCAATTTGAACTAGATACCCAGATTGCTGAACAGCGGGTCGAAAATCAGCTATTAAAGCGCCGCAATGAGAAAGTTGCCCAAGAAGTCGAAAGTCTTAAGAGCAACTTGGAGTCTATCGAGGAAAAAGCGCGGAGAGATTTGGGCATGATTAAAGAGGGTGAAATCTTTTACCTGGTGATCGATAAAAATGATGCTGTTTTAAACAGCAGCTCCAAGCCCGCCAGCGTTGTAGAGCCGAGCCCGCAATGAGCAATGGATCACCAAAGTATTGGGCCATCGTCCCTGCAGCTGGCACTGGAAAACGGTTTGCTGCCGACATTCCCAAGCAATTCCACCAGTTAAATGGCAGTCTTGTTGCTCAGCATACACTGAGTCGACTACTGAGTATCCGCATTCTTGAAGCAATAATATCGCCCTGTGATAGCAGTTCAGGTTATTGGTCGAAGGTGCCAGCAGCTAGTCATCCTAGTGTCAGTTTAGTCACTGGAGGCCAGCAGCGTGCCCATTCAGTACTTAACGGACTTCTTGCAATTCAGCCCATGGCTAAAGCGGATGATTGGGTGCTGGTGCACGATATGGCAAGGCCATGCATATTACCTACTAGTATCGGCAAGTTGATTACCGAGGTGGCGGATCATTCGGTGGGAGGGATTCTTGCAACCCCGATTAACGACACCTTGAAAATAGTCACGCCCCAGGGGAATATTGTCAGCACAGTTAATCGCGCTGAATATCGTGCCGCGCAGACCCCGCAGATGTTTCGCTATGGCCTTTTGAAGAAAGCTATTGAGGGCATGCTAGATAATAATAAGATTCCCACAGATGAGGCTACAGCAATCGAATATGCTGGTTTTCAGGCCATAGTGGTGGACGGGCGTCAAGATAATATTAAGATTACGCGTCGAGAAGATTTGGCTATTGCCGAAGCGATCATGAAAAATCAGGAGACGGGCTATTGATCATTTTGGAGGGCAACAGGTGCGCATAGGACATGGCTACGACGTACATGCTTTTGGGCAGGGCGATGCGCTTATTCTGGGGGGCGTAGAGATCCCATTTAATCGTGCATTTATCGCGCATTCAGATGGTGATGTACTAATCCATGCGCTGATTGATGCGTTACTTGGTGCTCTAGCATTGGGTGATATCGGTCAGCATTTTCCCGATACTGATGGCGCCTATAAAGATATATCAAGCCGGCATCTATTAGCGATGGTTGTATCCCTGATGAGAGAGAGAGGCTATCAGTTAGGCAATGCCGACATTACGCTCGCGGCAGAACGACCAAAAATGGCGCCACATATTGAGTCTATGCGGCTAAATCTGTCGGCGGATCTGGGTTGTTCGATGGATCAGATTAATATCAAAGCTACGACTACTGAAAAGCTGGGGTTTGTGGGCCGTGAAGAAGGGATAGCCTGTCATGCAGTCGTTCTTTTAAATACTGCGGTTTGAGCAGCGCGAAGCCTGATGGCCTAACTAAGGCGGATATAAACAGTTTTAGCGCCGCCCGGCAGTTTGATTTTCATCAGATGCCGCGCGTTTTTGGGGCGCCGTTGGGTCGTGCGTTCTTTAGGTGCGAACTAGAAGACTTTCAGGTTGATGAAATTATTGACTTTAAGCCCAGTGGTGAGGGTGAACATCTACTACTACATATTCGTAAGCGTGATCAAAATACTAGCTGGATTGCAGGGCTTTTAGCCACACTCGCAGGTATTAATCGCAATGATGTCGGATACTGCGGCATGAAAGACCGTTTTGCGGTCACAACGCAGTGGTACAGTGCCTATCTTCCTGGCCGAGAATTGGATCTGAGGGCGTTGCAGCACGATGACTTCGAGATCATTAGCGCTCACCGACACAATAAAAAATTGCGCCGCGGACTGCACCAGGGCAATCAATTTAAGATTGTTCTGCGTGATTTCAAAGTTGATCCAGAACATCTCGTCCAGCGGCTAACACTGATACAGCAGCATGGCATTCCTAACTACTTTGCTGAACAGCGTTTTGGCCATGATGGTGGCAATCTACACAGAGCCCAGCAGTTGATTGAAAGTGATCAGTTAAAAGGCAATCGGCATGGCACAGGGATCTACTTATCTGCGGCACGCTCTTGGCTTTTTAATATTGTCGTGGCCAAGCATATTGAACTTGGCCACGTTTCCGTAACAGGCAACGAAACGGGCGCGTTGTGGGGGAGAGGTCGCTCTAATGCGGGTGTTGAGGCAATTGCATTGGAAGACTCGGTGTTGGCGGACTGGCAAGACTGGTGCTATGCACTGGAGCATGCGGGCCTCAAACAGGAGCGTAGAAAGCTGTGGTTAAAACCTGAGAATCTTATCGCCACCTGGCTTGCAGAGGATCAATTAGCGCTGCAGTTCGTATTGCCCCGTGGCTGCTTTGCTACGGCATTACTGAGAGAAATAGCCGAATTATTCCGCCCGCCATTTGAAGGCCTGTGATATATTGATGGGCTAAAAGTAGGCTAGGGCACAGCCAGTTTTTGCGGCCAATCAGTCGCTCTTTTAATTAGCCTTTCATTGGGCAAACACAGTAGGGGGAGTGGGTGAACTCGATCGAATTAGCGGGTGTTGGAATGACATCTCAACGGACCCGTGAGCGATTAATACAGCGACTAATTGATCAGGGCATCATTAGTCAGCCGGTCCTTGATGTTATGCGGATGACGCCACGTCACCTCTTTCTTGATGAGGCGTTGTCGCATAAAGCCTATGAAGACACTGCGCTACCTATCGGTTATTCCCAGACCTTATCCCGGCCCTATATCGTTGCGCGTATGACCGAAATACTGCTCAGTGCCGGACCGCTCAAAAAGGTCTTGGAAATTGGGACAGGGTCAGGCTATCAAACCACTATTCTCTCTCAATTGGTGCAGCAGGTGTATACGGTAGAGCGTATTGAACCCCTACTTAAGAAAGCTAAGGAGCGCTTTCGTAAGCTCGGCCTGCAGAATATTGTAGCCGAGCTATCAGATGGTAGCTTTGGTTGGGATGGGCATGCGCCCTATGACGGAATTATTGCTACAGCTGCTCCGCAAGCTGTACCTGAGGAGCTACTGCGACAGATGGCCCCCGACGGTATACTGGTAATTCCTGTGGGCAATGGCCAAACTCAGGATTTACGCTTATTGCGGCGTATCGGCAAATCCCGTGAATTTAATGAGGAAATAGTCGAAAAGGTTAAGTTTGTTCCCCTGCTTGGCGGAGTCTCAAGGTAGGGTAAATGGAGACCCTTTAGGTCGTGACAGGAGTAGGTATGCGTAGCTCAGGGCAATATTTAATACTGTTTATGAAAGGCCTTATGATGGGGGCTGCCGATGTAGTGCCGGGTGTTTCCGGAGGCACTATCGCCTTTGTCAGCGGCATCTATATTGAATTGATAAACAGTATTAAAGCCCTTAATTTACGCGCTCTAAGTATTCTCGGCAGCGAAGGTTTACTGTCGGCTTGGCAGTACATTAATGGTAATTTTCTACTTTGCCTTGTGGCGGGCATATTCACCAGTCTCTTCTCCCTGGCTAACGTGATGCAATATCTTCTGCTGGAGCATCCTCTGCCCCTGTGGTCATTCTTCAGTGGCCTTATAGTGGGTTCAGTGATTTACCTTTTACGTCAACATCCGTTCCGACGCCGGTCGGATTTAACTCTGTTTGTGCTTGGTATCGGGATCGCATATGGCATATCCATCGTGCCAGCGGTGACACTAGAGGGTAATCATATAACCATGTTTTTTGCGGGATCCATTGCTCTCTGCGCGATGATTTTGCCGGGGATATCAGGATCATTTATTCTGGTTTTATTGGGACTATATCCTGTTTTTATCTCTGCAATTGTTAATCTGCAGATCGATATCCTGGCCGTTTTCGCCTGCGGTGGTCTGATTGGTCTGATGTCATTCAGTCGGCTGCTGTCATGGTTGTTGAGTCATTATCAGACTGCTGTTATAGCCACTATGTGCGGATTCCTTGTAGGAAGTTTAAATATTATCTGGCCATGGAAGCAGGTAGTCATGTCTACCACCAGTCATTCGGGTAAGGTTATAGTGCTTGCGGCAGACAATATGTTCCCACAGCAGTTTGCAGAGACTGTGGGACAGGATCCTCAAACAATACTCTGTATCATTACCCTAGCTATTGGGCTAATCCTTGTGCTGGGGCTAGAGTACTTGGGTGAAAAATATACAGAGACCAAAGTAGAGGCGGTTTGACGTGCTGAAGGGGCTTTTTCCTATTCTTTTGCTGTTGAGCATTGCGGCCTGTTCAGGCTACTCTGCGCCAATCACCAGCAGAATCCAGCCGCCGAGTATCCGTATTGTCACCCATCGGGTGGTGACGGGTGACACTCTTTATTCTATTGCCTGGCGTTATGACCTGAATCCTAGGCTCTTGGCGAGTGCTAATGGGCTTAGGGATCCATTTATCATCAAGCCAGGTGAGCTACTCAAGCTCAATACTCGTGATGTGGAAACGGTTAAAGCGCCACCCAACAGTCGCGTCACTGTGTCATTGGCGAAGGCTTCCGTGGCGTCGAAGAAAGTCTCAGTCAAGGTGAAAAATAAGCCGACCCAGATGGTTTACAGCAAGGGTTGGCAGTGGAAATGGCCCATTAAGGGTAAGGTGACGGAGGGATTTAGCCCCAAAGATCTGCGAAAAGGCATTACGATTGCTGGAGATAGTATGGCTAAAGTGCGTCCTGCGGCCCCAGGTACGGTAGTTTATGCCGGAGATGGGCTGCGTGGTTATGGCAATCTCATTATTATTAAGCACAGTGATATTTTTTTGAGCGCCTATGGGCATAATAAAAAAATTATGGTGAAAGCTGGACAGACGGTCACTGATACAGAGATACTGTCTAACCTAGGTTCGAGAGGAACCCTATATTTTGAAATAAGAAAGGATGGATATCCCGTTAATCCTGCAGCTTATATAAAGTAATTAAAGGCTGTAAAGTATCCAAAAGTTACAAGGTAAGAAGGTTGGCTAACGTTAGATGATTGTTGGTGGCAGTAAGGAAGTGGAAGTTAGTGTTAGGGGATGGCGCCGGGATTGGCTGCTATTAAGATGGAAGATAGTGCAAAGGAGTTGCAAACGTCATGGATAGAGGAATAGTATTAGATCACGAAGCGTCAGCGACTGATCGTCAGCACGTTAACAAAGGGACCAGTCGCCCGGCTATCGATGCGACAAGTCTCTACTTAAAAGAAATTGGCTTCGCGCCTTTATTAACGGCGAAGGAAGAAGTCTATTATTCGCGAAAGTTTCACAAAGGTTGTGAGTCATCGCGGCATGTGATGATTAAAAGTAATCTGAGATTGGTGGTCAAAATCTCACGGCGTTACGTCAATCGAGGTCTCGAACTACTCGACTTAATTGAGGAAGGTAACCTGGGACTCATGCGAGCGGTTGAAAAATTCGACCCAGAGCTAGGTTATCGTTTTTCAACGTATGCAACATGGTGGATCCGCCAAACTATAGAACGTGGGTTGATGAATCAAACGCGCACGATCAGGTTACCTGTCCATGTATCCAAAGAGCTCAATGTCTATTTGCGCGTCTCTCGCAAATTGGCCCAGAGCCTTCACTATGCCCCAACACCCCATGAAATTGCATATGAACTGGGTAAGCCTGTGGAAGATGTACTAAAGGTTCTAAGGCTCAGTGGCCGCATATCCTCAATGGATACAATAGGAATTGATGACGACAAGTCTCCCGTTGAGACAATCTCAGATGATACGGCATGTAACCCGGAAATAAAGGTAGAGGGAGAAAATCTAACGTCTGTATTGAACAGTTGGTTGGAAAAGTTGCCAGATAAGCAACGAGAGGTGCTGGCTCGACGTTTTGGTTTACTCAACCATGAGGAAGAAACCCTTGAGCAGGTGGGGCGGGAGATAGGTCTGACAAGGGAGCGAGTCAGACAGATACAGGTGGAGGCGTTAAGGGGGTTACGCGATATATTGCGTAACCAAGGGTTAACCAGTGAAGTGGTGTTTGCCGAAATGCAAAGCAGGCTCTGAACCCTGGCGTTACATAACAAACCCCAGTTTTATGGGGTTTGTTATGACATTTACTCTAAACCGGCACTCAACTTACACGATTACTCAGCGAGATAGCGTTCTCTAGACGACATAATCTCGGCGCGAGCCGCTTCGGCGTTTTCCCAGCCATCTACTTTTACCCATTTACCTGGCTCGAGTGCCTTGTAGTTTTCGAAATAATGAACGATCTGCTTGATCAGCAGCTCTGGGAGATCAGAGGCTTCATGTACGTCATTATAGATAGTCGTTAGCTTGGAATGAGGCACGGCTAACAGCTTGGCGTCTACGCCAGACTCGTCGCTCATATTTAATACGCCAACCACACGACTACGGATAACCGCTCCTGGCACTACCGGATAAGGTGTAACGACCAGCACATCCAATGGGTCCCCATCTTCAGATAATGTATGAGGAATATAGCCATAATTAGCAGGATAAAACATCGGCGTAGCAACAAAGCGATCAACAAAAAGTGAGCCGCTATCCTTGTCTACTTCATATTTTATCGGGTCATGGTTGGCGGGTATTTCAATAATCACATTAATGTCATTGGGCAAGTCTTTGCCGGCAGGGATGTCGTTGTAGCTCATTTCAATAGTTCCATTAGGTTACGTTGTCTTTAGAGGGGAATTATAGCCAGTTGATCACACTATCGCTAGTCGCGCCGCCTGCAATTGCTATGGGCAACATTGAACTGTTAATACTAAAGTTGATCGGGTGCGCACTCCAAGCCATATTGCCCCATCGCGTGTCATTAACCGTATGCTTAAACGAAAATATAACTGTCATATTGGCGGTTACACCGGTAAAATGTGAGCAGCGCATACATTGATTGAGGTAAAGTCTTAATATATGTCCTTATTCAGAGAAAAATAACTATGGCCGGATATTTTTTCCGTTCACTCTAATGAAGTAAGGTTATCTGACACTAAAGTGCTGTGAGCGGGCAGTCTTGAATTACTCAGCTATGCCCCCATGACACCTATATTGGTCCACAAAAGGCGGTAAACTTAATTGAATAATAACAATGTGCGTTTTGCGATAATTTTCGCGATGGCTCTTGTCCTATGGTTTGGCAGTGGCCTGTTTAAATCTTCAGAAGCAACGGTCTCCGAAGGAGAGGCAGCCGATGACTATACCCACGTTCAGGTTGTTAGCTTTAGCGAGCAAATGTTCCGTCCTACGGTGTCGTTGCAGGCTAAGACAAAGGCCAACAGGTCGGTTGATTTACTAGCTCAGGTGTCGGGAAAAATTTCATTAATCTTAGCTGTCGAGGGAAGTCGAGTTGAAAAAGGTCAGGGTATCTGCCAGATCGATTCTGAAGATCGGCCTCTTCGACTAGCTCAGGCTCAAGCATCGTTAGAAAACGCCAGTATTGCTTATCGCGGCGCCTTAAAACTGAAAAGTGTTGGTTACCAGTCCGAATTAGCTATATCTCAAGCAAAAGCGGTGCTGGCAACTGCCAAAACTAACTTAAAGCGCGCTCAACTCGATGTCGAGAATCTAAAGATAAAAGCGCCATTCGATGGAATTGTAGAATTTCGCCCTGTTGAAATTGGCGACTTTATAATGCCCGGACAACTCTGTGCCACCGTTGTTGAGTTGAGCCCATTGAAGATTGAGGCACTGGCCACAGAATTAGACGTTAATACGCTAGCTCTCGACGATGAAGCCGCCGTTGTGATTGCTGGCCAAACCTATACTGGTGCGAAGGTATCCTATCTTGCGCATCAAGCAGATCCGACGACCAGAGGCTATAGAGTAGAAGCTTTGATGAGCAATTCTGGGCAATTGATACGAGCCGGTGTGACGGCTCAGTTAAATGTTCAGATTGCAGCACGTGCTGCTCAGTTAATCCCCGCGAGCAGCATCCTACTTAGTGATAGAGGCTACACGATCGTAAGAGTGCTGGGCGCTGACCAGACGGTGTTCTCTACCGAGGTTGCCGTCGTCGGTGAAACGTCAGAGGGTGTTTGGGTGGTGGGTTTGCCGAAGGAAGTCGTATTGGTAACCGTGGGGCAGAATTACATCATTGACGGGGAGCGCGTTTTGCCTTCATTTCCAGTCAGTAACCAAGAGTGACAACGTGAGTTTGACATCCCTATGAAATTTCTTAGTCTTGTTATTGATCACTCCCGAGCAACATTATCGATTATGTTGCTTATTCTCATTGCTGGTGCCGGTTCTAGGCTATCCATGCCCGTAGAGTTAAATCCTAATGTTACCCTGCCTGTGGTCATGATCATGGTTCGCCATGATGGCATCTCTCCCGAGGATGGCGCGAGACTATTGGTCAGGCCGATAGAGAAAGAATTAAAAACTCTCGATGGCTTAGAGGAGATTAAGTCCACTGCCCAGGAAAGTGTCGTTGTGGTGACCGCAGAGTTCGAGGTTGCTGACAATATTAAGGAGATAGTAGCTGAAGTCCGTGAAGCCGTAAATCGTGCCAAAGCCGAGTTTCCTAAAGAGACTAAAGAGCCCATAGTCAATGAGCTGAGTCCGAGTCCTGAACCGACTATTGTAATCACCTTCTCCGGCGATAATGTCGCTGAGCGAGAACTTTATGCGGCCGCCAAGTTTTTTCAGCGCGAATTGGAAATGCTGCCAGATGTTCTTAAGGCGGATATGTCGGGTCATCGTGAAGAGGTGGTCGACGTTGTGGTCGACCCGGCACGACTCGAGCACTACGGATTGCGCATCGATGAGTTAATTCGCTCTGTTTCTGTTAATAATCTCTTAATTCCTGCGGGTGAGCTAGATACCGCCCAGGGCCGTTTTGGTATCAAAGTTCCCGCCTTGCTTGAAACCGCTGCCGATATCCGCGCGCTACCGGTCCGCAATAATGCTGAGGGCTCAATTACACTCGGTGATGTAGCTGCCGTGAGACGCACCTTTAAAGATGCGACGGGCTACAGTTTTATCAATGGCAAGAAAGCTATCGCTATTGAAGTGCGCAAGCGCCTGAACGCCAACTTGATCAAAACCGTTGATGCCTCTCGGGCGACGGTAGAGAGGTCGAGAGACCAGTTCAGTGCAGACATGACCATTGGCTATGTCTTTGATTCTTCAGTGATGACTAATCAGATGGTGAGTGAACTACAGGGAAACATTGTCACGGCTATGTGTTTGGTTCTGATTCTCGTCGTGGCAACATTGGGTGTTAAATCGGGTCTATTGGTCGGCTTTGGTATTCCGTTTTGTTTGCTAGGCGCGCTCATTATAATTAATGTAATGGGCCACAGCTTTAACTTTATGGTTATGTTCGGACTACTTTTGTCATTGGGTATGTTGATCGATGGCGCGATTGTTGTGGTTGAGTTTGCAAACACTCAGGCGGCTGCTGGTTTGTCAACGCGAGAGGCCTATATTACCGCTGTAAAGCGTATGGCCATCCCCGTGATTGCCTCGACTGGAACCACTCTAGCAGCATTTTTACCGCTGCTTTTTTGGCCCGGCGTGTCTGGTGAGTTTATGTCCTATTTGCCCATCACCGTTTTTTCTGTATTGGCCTGGTCATTAACCTATGCGCTTATATTTGCGCCGACCCTCGGTATTGTTATGGCCCGCCGACGCGGTAAACAAAAGAAATTACCCGAGGATCACCTGTCGGAGGAGTCCGCAACAACTCTTTTTGCGCCCCTTTTAAATGCATATTTAAAGGTTTTAAGGCCAGTGATAAAGGCCCCGGCAACAACGGTTTTAGTCGCGTTGGCGCTTTTGGTTGGGATCTTCGGTATCTACAGTAAATTTAATGTAGGCCAGGAATTTTTTACTCCCGTCGAGAGTCAGTACGGCATGGTGGGTGTGCGCGCACAGGGTAATCTTTCGATAGATGAGCAGCAGGATATAACCTTTAAGGTGCAAAATGTTGTTGCTAATGTGGCTGGGGTAAATCAGGTCTATGGCTACTCCAAAGGTGGCAGTATGGCGGTTTATGGTACCGACGTTAGCCGTGATGAAATTAGTTCATTCTTGGTAGAACTCTACCCGCGTTCAGAGCGTGACCGCGGAAGCACAGAGGTATTCGAAGAAATTCGCCAGCGCACCTCAGGTATGCCGGGTATTTATGTTGGTGCTGCAGAAATGGAGACTGGTCCACCCACAGGTAAGAGTATTCAACTACAGATATCTTCACCAGACAGGCAGGTTATGTATAAAACGACGGCCAGGGTCAAGCAGTGGATCGCTGACAATGTTGAGGGCGTCAGGGACTTACAGGATACTTTGCCATTGGCGGGTATTCAGTGGGAGATCGACATAGATACGGCACGCGCGGCGATGCTGGGCGTCAATGTTGCCGATGTTGGCAATATGGTGCAGATGGTGACTGGTGGTGTGATGATTGGAGAGTTCCGTCCCGATGATGCAGAGGACGAAATTGAAATAAGGCTGCGCTATCCGGAACAGGATCGTCAGCTGTCCTCGATTGATCGTTTGAGAGTCAATACGCCTAACGGCGCAGTTCCGATTAGCAGTTTTAGTCAGCGAGTCGCCAGACCCCGCGTCGATGCAATCCAACGTTTTGATATGGTTGAGACGGTATTTATTTTGGCCAATTCAGAAGAGGGTTATTTACCTGACGATCAAACTAAACAGATTGCAGATTGGCTACAACAGCAAGACTTTGATCCCTCGATAAATATTATCTTCCGCGGGGCTAATGAAGAACAGGCCAAAGCAGCAGCATTTTTGTCGACAGCCTTTACTCTCGCGATGTCAGTCATGCTAATTATGTTGGTGATGCAGTTCAACAGCTTTTACCAGGCTGGGCTTATTTTATTTTCGGTGGTGATGTCCACTGCGGGAGTGCTACTGGGCCTATTAATTGCGCAGGCTACTTTTAGTACAATTTTAACCGGTGTGGGTATCGTGGCGTTGGCGGGTATCGTGGTGAATAATAATATTGTATTGATTGATACTTACAACTATGTACGTCGCAATGACCCCCTGTTGTCGGCTGCTGATGCGGTCTATAGTGCTGCCAAGTCGCGATTTCGGCCGGTAATGCTGACCAGTATCACTACGATTGTTGGCCTACTGCCGCTGGCTAATGGCTTGAGTATTGATCTGGTTAATCGCAGCTATACCGTTGGCGGGATGGTTGCCTCCTGGTGGCAACCATTGGCCAGTGCCATTGTAAATGGTCTGATTGTATCCACGCTCTTAACGTTGCTGCTGACGCCGGCAATGTTACTCATACCCGAGATGCTTTCCAAGCGGCTGGGTTTTCGGGTTGCGAATCATCAATTTGAAGATGATGGCGTTTGATGTGACATGATAAGCTGACAGTAGGGAAAAATTTCTTAAAAAGGGCGGTCTTTGAGAAAAATAATTCACTGCGACTGTGACTGCTTTTATGCTGCAGTAGAGATGCGTGATGATCCATCTTTGCGAGACTTACCCATTGCCATCGGTGGTAAATCTGATCGACGCGGTGTCGTGGCTACCTGTAATTACAGGGCGCGAGAATACGGCGTGCGTTCAGCTATGCCGACGGGGCAGGCGCTAAGGCTCTGTCCCGACCTAGTGGTGGTGCCAGGCACCATGTCCAAATATCGAACGGCGGCTCAACAGATTCGTGAAATATTTTATCGCTACACTGACAAAGTCGAGCCTCTGTCGCTAGATGAAGCCTATCTAGATGTTACCGACTGTACTGAATGTCATGGCAGCGCCACCTTAATTGCACAAGAAATACGTCAGGTGATTGCCTGCGAAGTCGGAGTGACCGCTTCCGCAGGAGTGGCTCCGAATAAATTTCTGGCCAAGGTCGCCAGTGATCTCAATAAGCCGGATGGTCAGTATGTGATAACCCCGCCGGAGGTTGATGCTTTTGTTGTGCGTTTGGATGTTAAGCGTCTATTTGGTGTGGGTAAGGTGACTAGTGATCGGTTGCGGCGTCTAGGTATTGAAACCTGTGGTGATCTCCGTCAAAGATCGGTGGTTGAATTAGTCGAGCACTTCGGTGTTTTTGGCCGCCGCCTGCATGATCTTAGCTTTGGCAGAGATGACCGGGAGGTAAAGTCAGACAGTCGCCGTAAATCCCTAAGTGTTGAGCGAACTTATTCAGATGACTTGGCCGATCTGCCTGCCTGCTTGCGCAAGCTGCCAGATTTACTGGTTGAGCTGCGCAGTCGTCTGCGTCGAGTGGACGCAGACTATCTGGTGATCAAACAGGTTGTCAAAATGAAGTTTAACGACTTCACTAGCACGACTGTTGAGCGTCAGGTTGTCAAAGGGCTACCCTTAGAGGCTTTTGAAGAGCTCTGTATTCAGGCTTGGGAGCGAGGAGGTCGCCCAGTGCGGCTGATTGGTGTAGGCGTACGGTTTCTCGACACTAGGGATGAAGGAAGGGCGGTACAGCTGGAGTTATTTACCTAGATACGGCATTAAAAAGACTTATTTGTATGGGAGCATGTGAATTCGCCTGCTATTTTGCTAGAATACACGGCTCGATTAGCAACGAAAAATAAAATTGTGACAGGACGTTCCAGTAAACACTCAATGCGTAACGAACTTCGGAAGAAAACCGAAGAGTTTCTTAAGCTTGGAGGTGAAATAAAGCAGCACAACCAGGGTGAAACTGGCGAACCCGCCGATAAGCCTAGGGCTAGATCGGTATTTGTCAGCGGAGAGCCGCGACAGACCCGAACCTACATCAACGATGTGGTTAACGCGCTGGACAGTCGTAAAAAGAAAAAGACCCCACCTAAACCTATTAAGGTGAGTAAGCGGCCGAAGAAGAAGATCATTTATGATGATTTTGGAGAAGCGGTCCGTGAAGTCTGGACAGATGAGCCGGCAGTCCCTAAGACCCCCTAAAACAATTTAAAGTCGGTTTAAATATACTGCCTAATGCCCTCTAGAGGGCTGACCACAGATGTACTCGTATTGAGGGAAGCCACAGTCTCTTTAGGTTCCTTTAAGTTACATTTTCCCCGCGGTCCTGTTTATCTGCGTGATAACTGGATCGAACTAATGGGCCACAGGCAGCCTGTTTAAAGCCGATACTCTCTGCATAGGCAGAGTATTCTGCAAACTCATCAGGGTGGACAAAGCGGTCTATGGGGAGGTGTGCAGCTGAAGGCTGTAGATACTGCCCGACTGTCAACATATCAACATCATGAGCGCGCAAATCGTCCAGCGTGCGCAGCAGTTCGTCCTTAGTCTCACCCAGGCCAACCATTAACCCAGACTTAGTTTTTACGGTTGGATTGCGCGCCTTGTATTCTTGAAGTAGTTTTAACGACCATTCATAGTTGGCGCCGGGTCGGGCCTCTCGATAAAGACGTGAAATGGTTTCCATGTTGTGATTGAAAACATCGGGTGGTGTTTTCGTCAAAATATCCAGCGCTGGTGCCATGCGCCCACGAAAATCAGGGACTAAAACTTCTACCTTAAGGTTTGGCGATAAAATTTTAGATTCGCGAATACAGTCAGCAAAGTGCTGAGCACCGCCATCGCGAAGATCATCGCGATCAACAGACGTGATGACTACGTACTTCAGCGCCATTTCATGAATAGCCTTGGCGAGGCTAAGAGGTTCATTGACGTCTAAAGGGTTTGGCTTACCATGGCCAACATCGCAAAACGGACAGCGTCTGGTGCAGATTTCGCCCATAATCATGAACGTAGCGGTACCACCACTAAAACACTCATGCAGGTTTGGGCAGGCCGCCTCTTCGCAGACTGTGGCCATCTTATGACTGCGCAATATAGCCTTGATTTCTTGTACCTTGGGTGATGCCGACAGACGCACGCGCATCCAGGGCGGCTTGCGCTGCACATCTACGGTCGGAATCACTTTTACTGGAATCCGCTCCACCTTATCTGCGCTGCGGAGTTTCTCCCCCTGCTGCAGACGGCGAGTACGTTTTGGAGGTTCTACCGATTCGATTGACATACTGATCCTTTAAAAATCTGATAGCTATTGTAGCCTAGGCCGACGCTTAAATTATCCGCCAATTTCACCGCTACGTCATCAACACTCGGAGGGTTTTGCAAGAGATCCGCTATCTGAGTCATGGATACACCTAAACCGCAGGGGTTAATCCGCTGCCAGGGCGCCATATCCATACAGACATTAAAGTTAAGTCCATGGTAGCTGCAGCCTTTGCGAATGCGCAGCCCCAGAGAGGCAATTTTATCACCGTTTTCAATGTAGATTCCCGGCGCATTCCGACGCGGTGCCGCTTTAATCTGCCAGTGCGCGAGGGTAGCGACCAGCGCCTGTTCGATCAATGTGACCAAATCGCGAACGCCAATCTTTAGTCGCTTCAGATCAACTAAGATGTAGGCCGTGATTTGGCCTGGGCCATGAAAGGTCACCTGACCGCCACGATCGCTTTTCACGACAGGAATATCACCGGGAACTAAAATATATTCCGCTTTACCTGCCTGTCCTTGAGTAAAAACTGGTTGATGTTCTAGCAACCAAATCTCGTCGTGTGTGCTCTCGCTGCGCTGTTCATTGAATTTTTTCATGCATTCAAAAGTTGTGATGTACTCTTGAATACCCAGGTGACGAACAATTAAAGACAATTTAGCTGACATCGGTTAGAGCACCATTTTAACTCGCGAGCTAGTCTTCAATGCGGCAAAAATAGCATCGAGTTGAGGTTTTCCTGTAGCAATGATCACCACAGTCATCGCCTGCCAGCGCCCCTTACTACTATTTCGAATAGATATCTTGGCATGGTCAAAACCCGGAGCATGAGTTTCCATTACGGTCATAACATGCGCTCGTAATTCGGCATGTGCTTCCCCTAAAACCTTTATGGGGTAATCGCATGGGAACTCTATTTTTGGAGTCGTTTGCTCAGTCAACATTCAGCACTCAGGAAATTATTTTAGTAAAAAATAAAACGATCCAGTCAAAAAAGCGTGACATAAAACCTGCTTCCTCAATATCTCTATCCGCCACGAGAGGTAAATCAACGAGAATCTCATCGTTCAAACTAATTTGCAGGCGACCCAACTCCTGCCCTAATTGCACAGGCGCTTCAATCTGCTCATCAATAAGAATATTGGCCACCAGCTTCTTCTGTGCCCCTCGCGGGAAGGTCAGGGTGACGTCATCAGCAACAGTCAGGTTTAAAAATTCTTCAGTACCATACCAGACTTTAGTGCTGGACTTGACTAGGTCGCCAGCAGAGTAGAGGGTTTTAGTGTCAAAGTGACGGAAGCCGTATGAGAGTAATTTCTGCGATTCTCTGGCCCGTGAGGCATCATTGTCTGCGCCGAGGACTACAGAGATCAGACGCATATCATTGCGCTTAGCTGAGGCCACCAGACAGTATCCCGCCGCCTTAGTATGACCAGTTTTTAAACCATCAACGCTAGAGTCACGCCACAGCAAACGATTACGATTAGGCTGATTGATATTATTATGCTTGAAATATTTTTTTGCGTAAATACTGTAATAGTTGGGATGATCAACAATAATTGAGCGGGAAATTAATGCTAGGTCACGGGCAGTAGAAACCATGCCTTCTGCGGGTAATCCTGTGGCATTCATGTACTGAGTATCCTTCATTCCCAGCAGCGCAGCTTGGCGATTCATACTCTCAACAAAGGCCGACTCACTGCCACTAATATGCTCAGCCAAAGCGATGGCGGCATCGTTGCCCGATTGGATAATGACACCATGCATTAGATCAAGTACGGAGACAAGGCTGCGCGGAATTAAAAACATAGTCGAGCCATCGGTTTTGGCACCGCCGCGCTCCCAGGCATTGTCGCTGATTAAAACCTCGGCGTTCTCTTCGAGACGCTCTGCCTCAATCTCATTGGATACGATGTAAGTAGTCATCATTTTCGCTAAGCTTGCTGGGGGCAGTTGCAGATCCGCATTGCTCTCAGTCAACACCTGACCGGTGGTCGCGTCGATCAGAATCCAGGCTTTAGCGGCCAACTCAGGTGCCGCTGGGATCAATTTTTGCGCCTGAGATACTGGTATTAAAAGCAAGCACACCGCAGTAATTACTGCAGATAAAGTCCATTTTTTTAACATAGGTAAGCCACCGAAAAGAATAATATAATTGCTCGTTAGTTTAACACCACAAAGGCTGTTATGCGCGACTAAGGATAGAGGTAGTAAAGAGAAACTTAAGGTGAAACCATAAAACCGGAGATATTTGCCTCTTGCTTTAATGTGCGTTTTATTAACAATAATTCGAGGTTGTCAGCAATCGGTCCGACCCAAACTTTAAAAAGCTTGTCGCGCTGCTGTACAAGAATTGGCCTTTGTGTAAAAAAACGAACTTTTTTCTGCAGACCTTGCGCCGATTCGGCATTATCAAAAGCACCCACCTGCAGATAGGAACCCGGCGTGATCACCAGCATCGGCACATTATCCACACTGGTCTCCAATACAGCTTCAACAATGACTTTTTTAGGTACTGCTGTTGGGGCAGTTACAGGTTCAGTTTCGCCGCCGGAGGGGTCTATAGCTTCAACGAGAACTTTGGCGGTACCCTGTTCAGCGAAACCGAGTTTTATTGCGCCTACATAGGATAGATCAATGATACGAGGCCCATGGAAAGGGCCCCGATCGTTAATACGCACAATAATTGAGCGCCTATTCTCGATATTGGTTACGCGGACATAACTGGGTATGGGCAATGACTTATGCGCAGCTGTCATGCCATACATATTGTAAGTCTCACCATTGGCCGTTTTTCTACCGTGAAACTTAGTGCCATACCAAGAGGCGATGCCCGTCTCTTTATAGCCGATACTGGAAGGCAGCAGAAAATAGGTTTTGCCAAAGACTTTATAGGGGCTTTTATTGCCAGCCCTGGTGATGGGCTCGATTTTCGGTACTGCGTTGTCTATGGCATCGGTATTGACAGCTCTACCCGCACTGTCGGGCTTTTGGCTACTTGACAAAGGCGTGTATCCACAACTGCAAAGCAACAATGCTACCAATGAGAGACTGAGCGACTTAGCAGTCTTGGTCAGAATCACAGAATTGATTCCTAATAAGTTCACTAAGCTGGTAAACGGCCATAGCATATTTAGTGCGCGGATTATAACGTCCAATCACATAAAAGTTATGCAACCCAAGCCAGTATTCTTCACCATATTTCCCTACAAAGCGCAGGGGGAATGCCTTGCTGTCAGACGCATATTTTTCGACAGGGTTATAACCAAGTGCTGCGAGTTCAGCGATTGTCGATGTTGGGCGTGTCATATTATTCAAGCCCTCTTTACTGGGTGTTACGTCGATATAAGCTCTGGTGGCCACCGGCTGATCCGTTTTCCAGCCATGTTTGGTGAAATAGTTGGCCACACTACCAATGGCATCCGTTGGGTTATTCCAAATATCAGCAAAGCCATCGCCGTCATAATCAACCGCATAATCTCTATAACTGTTGGGCATAAATTGTCCCCAACCCATAGCACCAGCGTAGGACCCCTTTAACGTAAGCGGATCCTTATTTTGCTCTCGAGCCAGAAGCAGCAGATTTTCGAGCTGAATAGTAAAAAAGCTTTTGCGTGACTGGCGCTTTTCGGTATAGGTGTAATAATCAAAGGCAAGTGTGGTTAGCGCATCAATAACTTTATAACTGCCTGTATTACGGCCATAGTTTGTTTCGATGCCAATAATACTCACAACAATTGCTGGATCGACGCCAAACTCGCGTGCCGCCCTATTTAGAGTCGTTTTATTTTCATGCCAAAAGTCGAGTCCACGAGAGATGCGAGCCTCGGTTACAAAAATCTTTCTATATTCATGCCAAGGCTTGGCCTTTTCTGCTGGGCGGCTCATTGCCTTGACAATAGATTCTTGATATTTGGCCGCAGCAAGCCATTGGCTAACCTGCTCTGGCTCGAACTGATGATCAGTAACCATAGTCTTGATAAAGTCGGCGGCTTCAGGATGCTTAGAATAGTCGGCGAATGATGGTGTAGCCAACACAGCTGCGGCTAAAAGCAGGTAGCGACAGGCAAGGTGAGTTACCGTCGGTTTATTTAAAGATATTTTCACAGGTCAGTCCTAATCCTTTTGGGCTCTGTACTAATAGCCATCAGAATACCAAATCCAATAAAAAGAGTCACAATTGCCGTGCCTCCATAGCTAATTAAAGGCAGAGGAACACCAACGACTGGCAACATTCCAGAAACCATACCCATATTTACAAAGACGTAAGTCATAAAGGTCAAACTCAGGCTTCCCGCAATTAGTCGGCCAAACTGCGACTGAGAGTCCATTGCAATTAATAGGCAGCGACCGACCAGTAATGCATAGAGTCCACTGAGCATGAGAATACCAATCAATCCAAATTCTTCAGCCAGGACTGCGATAATAAAATCAGTATGACTTTCAGGTAAAAAATTCAACTGTGACTGTGTACCTAGGGTCCAACCTTTGCCATTCCAGCCGCCAGAACCAATAGCCGTGGTTGACTGAATGATATTCCAGCCCGCGCCGAGTTTATCATCTTCGGGTGAAAGCAATGTCAGAATTCGTTGTTTTTGGTAATCGCGCATCACAAAAACCCAGAGAGTCGGAATTGCGGCCAATGCCAATAAAGCGGCACCCAATAAATAGCGCTTGCGGAGGCCCGCTAAAAAAATCACATAAAAGCCGGAGGCAAAAATCAGTAGGGCGGTGCCAAGATCAGGCTGCCTTACTACTATTAATACCGGTGTAATAATCAGGAAAAGCACCGCTAATACCGGCTTTAAAGTCGGTGGCGAATATTGTTTAGCGAGGTATGACGAGATCATCATGGGAACCGCAACCTTCATAAACTCGGAGGGTTGTACGCGGGTAAAACCCAAATCGAGCCAGCGCTGCGCCCCTTTAGCGCCGACTCCAACAAGCAACACGGCCAGCAGTGATAGCAGGCCTAAGGTATACAGCAGAAAAGACCAGCGTTCCCAAAACCGCACAGGAAATTGCGCCACAGTGATCATAATTGCAAAGCCAACAATCATCCATAGTGCCTGACGCTTCACGTAAAATAGGTTCTGGCCACTGGCGCTGTAAAGGACGAACAGGCCAACTACACAGAGCGCCAGCAAAATTAATAGTAGCGGCAAGTCCAAGTGCATAAATCGGCCGGTACGCCGCTCACCGCCGGGACTCTCAATGCGCCTTACAAAATCACTTGAATGCATTTAATGCAACACCTCTGACTCTGTTGATTGATGGGAACCCGCTTTGGACTTCATGTAAGCATCCATTACCAAGCGAGCAATAGGCGCAGCCGCAGAGCTTCCATGTTCACCATTTTCAACAATCAAGCCAATGGCAATCTGTGGATTCTCCACGGGCGCAAAAGCGACAAATAAGGCATGGTCCCACTGGCTTTTATCTATTTTTGAACTGTCGTATTCTTCCTCTGCTTTGATGCTAATAACCTGAGCTGTACCGGTTTTTCCTGCTATGGTGTAATTTATATCCCTGTTAATACCCCTAGCTGTGCCGAGTGGGGAGTGAACAACCGCCTTCATCGCCTGATGTATATAGGCCCAGTGTTCGGCGGCAATGCCAATAGACTCAGTGTTTTCAATGCCTATGACCGGATTGCCGTTAATTGACTTAACTAGCTGAGGTTTGACCATTTTGCCTTTGGAGGCGATGCGCGCCATCATCACGCCTAACTGCAATGGCGTAGTCAACATAAAGCCCTGACCAATACTGACATTAATGGTATCGCCATTAAACCAGGACTCCCCGCGTGCGCTTTTCTTCCATATTCTCGAGGGCATGATGCCGGGTTGCTCGCCGTGTATGTCAATGCCAGTAACCTGACCTAAGCCAAACTTTTTGCTGTAATTAGAGAGTAGATCGATACCTATTTTAATACTCATTTTATAGAAAAAGACATCGCAGGACTCAATAATCGCTCGGGCCAATCCTACGCCTTTACCATGGCCACCGCTTTTAGAGTTATGGTCGCGCCAGGGTCGCTCAATGTCTTCCATAATAAAATAGCCAGGATCATCAATGGTGTAATCGATTGATATAGAATTACTGGCTAGGCCTATTAATCCAAACAGTGGTTTGATGGTGGATCCGGGGGGATACTGGCCACGAATACTGCGATCAAATAACGGGCGGCCTGGGGAGTCAAGTAGGGCGCTGTACTCTGCTTGGCTAATGCCTGATACAAAGAGATTAGGGTCATAGCTTGGTGCGCTTACCATCGCCAAAATACCGCCTGTGTTTACATCAATAGCCACCAGTGCGCCGCGTTCGCCTTTAAAGGCCTTATAGGCAACGCGTTGCAAGCGACTATCTATATGGATCGTCAGATTGTCGCCAGGGACAGGGTCAACATTATCGAGAATCCGCATCACTCGACCACGGGCATTGGTCTCTACTTGCTCGGTACCGACACTGCCGAGTAGTTGAGCTTCATAGAAGCTCTCTAAGCCGATCTTGCCTATGGAATCGGTGCCGCTGTATTTAGCTCGATCAATACGCTGAATTTCCTGCTCATTAATACGGCCGACATAGCCAATAATATGGGCGAAAAGCTCTCCTTCAGGATAGAATCTGGTTAGCCGTGCTGAGACTTCAACACCAGCAAGAAGATAACCATTGACCGCCAAAACACCCCTTTCATGCTCAGTTAAATTGAACTTCAGCGTAGTTTTTTCGTAGGGTATGCGTCGTCTAAGTCGTTTTTTAAAACTTTTAGTCTCGTCCTCTGAAATATCAATGAGAGACCCGATAGTGGCAATTAGTCGGTCTATGTCATTGGTGCGCTCGGTGACCACCGTCAGATTATAGGTGGGGCGATTGTCTGCGAGTAAAATCCCATTGCGGTCATAGATAAGACCTCTAGAGGCCGGTGCAGGGCGCACATGAACACGATTATTGTCAGACTGGGTGGCAAAATCCTGGTGTCGGGTCACCTGCAAGTGGAAGTAACGAGCCGTCACCGCAATGAAGATAACAACAATCACAGAAAAGGACAGCAACAGGCGACCGGCAAAAATTCGGCGTTCTCGTGCGGGATCTGAAAAAGTAGCATCATTGATCATGGTGATTTATCCAATCATCTAGCTGCGATGGTAAGGGTGATTAGCATTGATTGTCCATGCCCGATAAAGTTGCTCCATTAGTACGATGCGCACGAGAGGGTGCGGCAGAGTGAGGTCTGATAGCGACCAGCGCATATCGGCGCGAGTCAGACAGTCCGCTGCCAGCCCATCAGGCCCGCCAATGATTAAACTTATATCACGCCCATCCATCTGCCAATGGGACAGTTTAGCAGCCAATGCCTCGGTACTCATGGTCTTTCCCTGCACATCCAGCGCGACCACAAAATCCCTTTGGCCTATTGCTTTTAATAACGCCTGACCTTCGATCTCAATCGCCTTAGCATTAGATTGGCTCTTACCACGGCTGCCCAATGGAATTTCAACCACTTGAATACGTAATTCTGGCGGCAGTCGTTTCGCATATTCATTGCAACCAGTTTCAACCCAGTCCGGCATGCGTGTGCCAACGGCGAGCATGCGAAGTTTCATCTTAGTTACGCATCACCGTCAAACATAATCTCATCATCAGCACTTGCGGGGCGATCCCCTGGACGCAAGGCCCATAGACGCTCGAGATCATAAAAGCTTCGCGTAGCAGGCAGCATCACATGAACAATGACGTCGCCAAAATCTACCAAAATCCACTCAGAAGTGTCGTCGCCTTCAACGCCGATTAGCTGAAAGCCTGCCTTCTTGCCTTCTACAGCCACGTTGTTGGCCAGCGACTTAACCTGACGGTTGGAACTACCTGTGGCAACAATCATACTATCCATCATGTCGGTAAACTCTCTTACGTCAATGCTGACAATATCTTGAGCCTTAACCTCTTCGAGGGCGTTAATAACGATGTCGTGTAAAGATTGGGTCATAGTAATTATTTACTCATATAAATGTTGTTGTTGAATGTAGTGAACCACGGAATCCGGGGTCAAGAACTGAATTGTCTCGCCTTTCTGTACTTTCTTTCGAATGATGGTCGACGAAATAGCCAGCATAGTTAATTCACAAAAATGTAGCTTTCCTCTAGCGCTTTCTTTCAGCAAAGCTAAATCGTCACAGCGATGGCAACTAATCCAGTCGCCCAGTGAGCCAGTCTCTGGGCAGCTCCAACCGGGGCGTGACGAAACAACGATGTGGCAGTAATCGAGAATCCGTCGCCACTCAAGCCATTTATCCAGACCATTCAGCGCATCCATACCGATACATAAAAATAGCGGCGTCTCGGCGCCCATTTGCTCACGAACCAGACGCACCGTATCCACGCTGTAAGTGGGTGCAGGCATCTGAAGTTCAATGTCATCGGCCTGCACCATGACTTGATCATTAATCGCTAGCTGAATCATCGCCAAGCGCTGGGAAGCTTCTGCAACGCCTAGCTCGGGAGCCAGTGCGCAGGGCATCATGCGGATGGACTCAACTTGCAATAGCTCTGCCAGCTCGGTAGCGATTCTTAGGTGACCAAAATGTACTGGGTTAAAAGAGCCACCAAACAGGGCAATTGGCCTACTATTCACGAATCTGGCCATCGCCAAACACAACCCATTTTTGGCTCGTCAAGCCTTCGAGTCCAACCGGTCCTCGCGCGTGGATCTTGTCTGTCGAAATGCCAATCTCGGCACCAAGACCATATTCAAAGCCATCGGCGAAACGGGTTGAGGCATTAATCATCACTGAGCTAGAATCAACCTCGGCGATAAACCGCCGGCCTCGATTGAAGTCCTCTGTCACAATCGATTCAGTGTGCTTAGAGCTATAACGGTTAATGTGCTCTATCGCCTCATCAATGCCTGTCACAATCTTAATAGATAGAATAGGCGCGAGGTACTCCTCGCTCCAGTCCTGTTCACTGGCTGCAATCATTGAGTCGACTATAGCGCGAGATTTATCACAGCCGCGCATTTCAACGTTTTTCTCAGTATAGATCTTTGCCAGTTGCGGCAGGATAATCTGCGCGACAGACTCGGTTATTAATAAGGACTCCATCGCATTGCAGACCCCATAGCGATGAGTTTTAGAATTGACAGCAATTGCTACCGCTTTTTTTAGGTCAGCATAATCATCGATATACACATGACAGTTGCCGTCGAGGTGTTTAATTACCGGCACCCGTGCATCGGCACTAATACGTGCAATCAAGCCCTTGCCGCCGCGAGGCACAATGACATCGACATAGTCTGACATAGTAATGAGTTCACCCACTGCAGCACGGTCTGTGGTGTTGATTACCTGTACGGCGGTTTCAGGTAAGCCCGCATGTTTCAGTCCCTCAGCAATACAGGTGGCAATCGCTCTATTAGAAAAAATCGCCTCACTACCACCACGTAAAATAGTGGCATTGCCAGACTTTAGACATAGACTAGCGGCGTCAATGGTTACATTGGGTCGAGACTCATAAATTATGCCAATCACGCCCAAAGGAACGCGCATTTTGCCCAATTTAATGCCACTGGGACGATGACCTAGGTCTAACATTTCACCGATCGGGTCCTGCAGTGAAGCTACTTGCTGCAAGCCTTCAATCATACTGTCGATGCGCTCTTGGTTCAGCTCTAAACGATCCAATAGAGCCGCATCTAAGCCTTTGGCGCGGCCATTCTCCATGTCCATCGTATTAGCCGCTAAAACAGCGCTTCGGGATCCATTTAAACGTTCAGCAATAGCGAGCAAGGCGTTATTTTTTATAGCGCTGTCGGCACGGGCCAGCACGCGAGAAGCTGCGCGTGCGGAAATACCGAGGCCCTGCATGTAAGCGTTAATGTCCATAGAAAAATCTTAATTACCTATCAGGATTGATTGATTACAATCGGCTCTGTAAAACCGCCAGTATACGGGGTGTACTCGCATAATTCCTTATTTTCAGCGGTATGCAGTCAATTTCCCTCAGGCGTGCGTATAAAAGCTTCAATTGTGATTAAAGGATGCCAAAGTGCAGGCAGTTATTTCACTCTTAACCTCCCATAAAAACTGGCTAGTGCTAACCGGTGCTGGTGTTAGCGCTAACTCTGGAGTGCCCACCTATAGAGATAGCGAGGGGCGGTGGCGGCGCAAACAGCCGGTCACGCACCAGGAGTTCATGGCTGAGCTGAGTTCACGACAGCGCTTTTGGCTGCGCAATATGGTTGGCTGGCGCTTTATGGTTGATGCTGAGCCAAATCCTGCGCACCATATTCTGGCTCGTCTGCAACAGTTGGGTGTAGTGTCTAGCTTAGTGACACAAAATGTTGATGGCCTGCATCAGCGGGCTGGCAGCCGCGGAGTGATAGATTTGCATGGACGCGTCGACACGGTTTGCTGCATGAGCTGTGGCCTTCAATACTCAAGAGCGGCGTTACAGACTTGGCTGCAAGAAAAAAACCCTAAATATGCCCTGTTGGCAGGCTCCATAGCCCCTGATGGTGACGCTGATATCGACCATCTAGATTACAGCAGAATGCAGGTGCCTGAGTGTCAAGACTGCGCAGGCATACTTAAGCCTAACGCTGTTTTTTACGGCGACTCTGTGCCAAAGTCGCGAACCTTGGAGACCGAGCAAGCTCTGCAGAGGGCGGCGGGACTATTGGTGTTGGGTTCCTCCCTAACGACCTACTCAGGCTATCGCTTTTGCCTCTGGGCTCAAAAGCAAGCCAAGCCAATCCTGATACTTAATGACGGCAAGACACGAGCAGACGCATTGGCGACAGTCAAGAAAACTGGTGACTGTGCGCCGCTGTTACAGCATTGGTTAGACAGGCTTACAAAAACTGGCTGACTATCTTGGCCAATGCCTTCAGGTGAGCCGGGTCATCATTCAAACAGGGAATATAGTGAAATGTCTCGCCACCATGAGCCGTGAAACTCTCTCGAGCCTCCATATTAATCTCTTCGATAGTCTCAAGGCAATCCGACGAGAAGCCTGGACAGATGACTGCCACGTGCTTAATGCCCTGCGCAGGCATGGCCTCTAGCGTCTTGTCGGTATAGGGCTGCAGCCAGGGTTCACGGCCAAAACGCGACTGAAAAGTGGTCATCACCTGGGCCTCAGCTAGATCCATACGCTCGCGCACTAAACGGGTGGTCTGATGACAGAAGCAATGGTATGGATCGCCTTTTTTCAAGTAAGTTTGCGGTGTACCGTGGTAAGAAAACACGAGTTTATCTGGCTGTCCGTGCTTAGCAATATGCTTGCGAATAGTGCCGCACAGCGCGTCGATATACAGCTTAGACTGCTGATAACCACCGACAAAATGTAACTCAGGAACCCAACGAGTTTTGGTAAAAGCCTGAGCTACCGCATCGAAGGTAGAGCCTGTGGTCGCGCCAGAATACTGTGGGTACAGTGGCAATACCGTAATGTTGCGCACATTCTGTGCTGTCAATTCAGCAATCGCCGAGGCCATAGAGGGATTGCCATAGCGCATTCCTAGCACCACCGGCACGTTGGTCTTAAACTTTTTATCCAAGATTTTCTTAACGCCAGCGACTTGCGCGACACTGTTGACCATTAACGGCGACCCACCTTCAGACCAGACACTCTCATAAAGCTTGGCTGAGCGGCGTGGCCGGATTCGTAAAATAATCAGATTGAGAATCATCCACCACAGTAGGCGTGGTACCTCTACAACACGAGGATCACTCAAGAACTCCTTCAGGTAGCGACGCAAATCAGCGGTTTTCGGTGCATCTGGGGTACCTAGATTACACAACAGTACACCACGTCGTGGCGAAGGACCGTCATGATCATAGTCTGTTTGGCCTTGGTACTTCATTTGGGAGCTCCTAAACTGGGTTGCGCGCACAAGGGCGAAACGATACGGCAAGTGGATCGAATCGACAAATTTAATTCTCACTATGGAGCTTGTTTACGTGCTTTAGAAAACGTTGGATTAATTGCCGGTTGATAAGCGAGTCAGGCAAATTTAGTTTTGCTCGCGAACGGCGGCGCGAAATCAACTGCGGCATAATGCGGCCCGTCAAATTACTCGGCGATGATAGCCAATGTTAGTGATTGCTGCCGATAGCGGCATAGCCGAACTATTGGTCATTTGGTTGCTGGCGATTTTTGCGTCAGTGCTGCGAGTCTTGTCATAATAAACCTATGTTGAGCGGGAAAACCCGCCGCCAGTTGTGCAGATCTAAGTTATACTGCCATTTTAAACGGCAGTCAGAAGAACACATGAGTCAATCAGCCTCAGATAGGCGCACCTTTGCGATTATCTCTCACCCAGACGCAGGTAAAACCACTATTACTGAAAAGTTGTTGCTGCTCGGCAACCTGATTCAGGTGGCAGGTACAGTCAAGGGGCGCAAAAGTGATCGTCATGCCACGTCTGATTGGATGGCGATGGAGAAAGAGCGTGGTATTTCGGTGACATCGTCCGTCATGCAATTTCCCTATAACGGCTGTATGGTCAATCTGCTAGATACTCCGGGACACGAGGATTTTTCAGAAGATACCTATCGCACACTGACAGCCGTAGACTCTTCATTAATGGTCATTGATGGTGCCAAAGGAGTTGAGGCGCGCACTGTTAAATTAATGGATGTCTGCCGCCTGCGAGATACGCCTATTTTTGCCCTTATCAATAAAATGGATCGCGAAATTCGGCCGCCGATTGAGCTACTCGACGAAATTGAAAGTGTGCTCAAGATTAAGGCGGCTCCAATCAACTGGCCCATCGGCATGGGTCGAGAATTTCGCGGGGTCTACAACTTTCAAACAGACATGATTCATGTCTATACACAGGGCAAAGGCCACAGGCTGAGTGATGATGTCCAGATTGCTGGTCTATCTAGTCCCGTTGCGCGACAAGCTTTGGGTGCCTATGCCGACGATGTGTTAGAAGAGCTTGAGTTGGTTCGTGGTGCAACCAATCAGTTTGATATGGCTGAGTTCTTAGGTGGAAAATTGGCGCCGGTTTTCTTTGGTTCGGCTATGGGCAACTTTGGTATTCGCGAGATGCTCAATGATTTTGTGCGTTGGGCTCCTCCGCCACAGGCGCGCGCAACAGAGCACCGTACTGTGGTGCCTAGCGAAACTAAATTTAGTGGTTTTGTGTTTAAGATTCAGGCCAACATGGACCCTAAACACCGTGACCGTATTGCCTTTTTACGTATTTGTTCGGGTAAATATATCAAAGGTATGAAGATGAAGCATGTGCGTACCGGCAAAGATATGCGAGTCTCTGATGCCTTTAGCTTTAAGGCTGGTGAGAGAATCTCAGTGGAAGAAGCCGTGGCAGGGGATATTATTGGCTTACACAATCATGGGTCCATTCAGATTGGCGATGCCTTTACTGAAGGTGAAGCTCTTAAGTTTAGCGGTATTCCGCACTTCGCGCCCGAGCTTTTTAAGCGCATTCGCCTTAAAGACCCCCTGCGCGCAAAGCAGCTACAAAATGGGATTCGCCAGTTATCAGAAGAGGGCAGCACCCAGGTTTTTTTCCCCTTCCGCAATAATGACGTGATTGTAGGAGCCGTTGGCCAGCTGCAGTTTGAAGTGGTGGCCTATCGACTGCGTGAAGAGTACGGTGTCGAAGCTATTTATGAATCGGTCAACGTGCATTCAGCGCGTTGGACTGAATGCGCTGATGTTAAGACGTTGGATGCGTTTCGAAGTAAAGCTAAAGATAGCTTGGCATTGGATGGCGGCGGCCATTTGACCTACTTGGCACCTACGCGAGTCAATTTATCTCTGGCCGAAGAGCGTTATCCTGAGATTGCCTTTCGGGCCACACGAGAGCATTAAGTAGGCTCTTTTAAGCCGAATTAAAACAATAATAAGAATAGAAGAGATTAGGTATGAGTAGACAGGTAATCCCAGTATCTCAAGAGCAGTGCCCAGCCCATTTGCGTGCCAATCGCAGCGCCTTAACACGCTGGATTGGACGGACATTTTATCGATCTATTGGGTGGAATCTAGAGGGCTCTCTTGCTAATACGGAGAGGCTCTTAGTGGTTGCTGCCCCGCACACCTCGAACTGGGATTTTGTCTTTGGTATCAGTATGGTTCTGGGTATCAATGCCAGGATCGCGTGGTTGGGCAAGCATACGATTTTTGTGCCCGGTTTTGGCTGGTTTATGCGCTGGTTGGGCGGCATTCCGGTGAACCGTGATAAGCCAGAGGCGGTGATGGGCTATGTTAATGAGGCTGTCAAAAAAGATAATGGTCTGATTATTGTGGTAGCGCCAGAGGGAACCCGAGGTAAATCGAAGAAATGGAAGTCGGGCTTTTTGCGTATCGCTAAAAACAATAACTGCACTATCCAAATGGGTGCGCTAGATTTTCCGAATAAGCGTATCGTGCTTGGCGACGTATTTGAGCCTAGCGGTGATAATGAAGCGGATATTGCTGCTATGATTCAATATTATAATCAGTTTGAGGGTAGATACCCCGACCAGTTTTAACTGAGTTAGTGAGTACTAACTTAGATGGAAATAACAATAATTACTTATATTTTTTTGTTCGCCTTGGCTTTTTTTGCCGGGCTTATTTCCTCTATCGCGGGCTCTGGAGGTCTGCTAACACTGCCCGCACTACTCTGGTTTGGATTGCCGCCGCTCAATGCATTGGCAACCAATAAGGTGCAGAGTTCGTTGGGCACGTTGTCTTCTGCGTGGAACTTTTTTTGCCAAGGGCATCTGGATATCAAACCGCTTTATCGGTCTCTGGTGATGGCGGTACTCGGGTCTGTCGCCGGTACTTGCCTGGTACAGAGTCTCAACGGTACAACTTTAAGCCGACTTATTCCCTTTCTCCTCTTAGGGATCGCTCTGTATTTTTTAGTATCACCCAAGGTCAGTAGCGAAGATTCGCGCGAAAAGATAAGCCGACAATGGTTTGCCTGTACAGCTGCATTAGGAATGGGTTTGTATGGCGGATTTTTCGGCCCGGGCATGGGCACGATTATGCCATTTTTGTTTGTCTGGTTACTGGGTCATAATCTCGTTAAGGCGACCGCCGAAACTAAACTAATGATCCTGGCAGTCAATGGCAGCTCGGCGCTTATATTTGTCTTTAGCGGTTACGTAATTTGGCAATTAGCTATTGGCATGTCGATTGCGCAGATTCTAGGGGCTCGACTGGGCTCGAATCTTGTTATGATCCGTGGAGCAAATTTTGTGCAGCCAATCATTACCTGGGTGACGATCGTCATGGCGATTCAACTGTTATTTTTTACATGAGCGTATTAGCGCCGAGTTCGTCGTGGAATTCTTAATTACCGTTGCGCTCTCATTCATTTTAATTGTGACTACTCTGTTGGGATTTCAGTATATTGGTGTGCCGGTCTATCGCGTCGAGGTGACGAATATCGAGCGTCTGATTGAAACGGTATTGGCCGGTAATGCAACGATTGCCGATTGGGATATTTTTACAGGTATGGTCATTGGACATAATTCTGAACTGGATAAAATTCGGATTCAATGTGCTATGTTGGAAGTCGATGAAATGATGGAGCGGCACGGCAGAGTAATATTCTCTGCCAATGGACGTCGGTCCCTAGAGACAATACTAAATCAGCTAACTGCCCTGCGTGATGCGCAGTATTAAACGGAGATAATCATGATAGAAACGACATCGCCTATCGCCAGATTTCTGGTAGTTTTCGCAGCCTTTGTAATCGTGGTTTCGGGCTTAAAAATGGCCGGGCCTCTGCTGGTTCCATTTTTATTAGCGGTATTTATCGCCATGATCGTATCCCCTTTGCTGGCCTGGCTGAAAAGCTTCCGCGTTCCAAGCGTATTGGCGATTCTAATGGTGGTGCTATTGCTCTTAGGGGTCGGGCTGATTCTCGGTGCTGTGATTGGTTCGTCGCTGACGGACTTCCGTCATGAAGTGCCTGCTTATTCGCAAAAACTTTCAGCGATGAGCGAAAGAGTTCAGCAGTGGTTGAGTTCGCGCGGCTTTGAAATCGACGCACAGCAATGGCAGAACAGTTTTGATCCTGGGGAGGTCATGAAACTGGTTGGGAGCACGCTGGCATCCTTTGGCAATGTGATGACCAATGCGGTGATGATTCTACTAACGGTGATTTTTATTCTGACTGAGAATATAGGCTTTGGTGAGAAACTGCGTTTAGCCCGTGGTAAAGGCGCATCGGCGGAATGGTTGAGCAAATTCTCAGGTAGTGTGCACAGCTATTTGGCGATAAAAGCAGCCATTAGTGCAAGTACTGGCGTGATTATATTTATCTGGTTGACCATTCTGGGGGTTGATTATGCCGTTTTGTGGGGCCTGCTAGCCTTTTTGCTCAATTTCGTGCCCACTGTCGGCTCTTTTATTGCGGCAGTACCCGCAGTTCTGCTGGCCTTGGTGCAGTTGGGAGCCCTATATGCGGGCCTTAGTCTGGGAGGATTCATAGTAGTCAATCTTGTAATGGGCAACGTTATTGAGCCTCGCCTGATGGGGAAAGGATTGGATTTGTCGCCACTGGTGGTCTTTGTTTCTTTGGTGCTTTGGGGTTGGGTTTTGGGACCTGTGGGTATGCTGCTGTCGATTCCGCTAACTATCATGATTAAGATAGCTCTGGAGAGTCAGCATGAAACTCGCTGGATAAGTATTATGTTGGGCGGTACTAATCCACCTGAGCCCGTCCAGACTAATTTAGTTTCCTAGATGTTCGTTTCCAAACCAGTAATGCGTGCACCTAGTCCATTGGCAAATGCCATACAATAGCCGCTAACAGTGGCGCCTATAAAGCGGTTTTTGACAAACCAGCGAGGTCTCTCAAGGAGTCTAGGCCCGAGATGTGCTAGTGGTTGCCTCGACATCAATTATTCTGCTCGACGCTAGATCAGAGTTTTACTTTAGATGCTCTAATACGTGTCAGATCAGAACCAAAGCCTAGGTGAAAGTATTCAGCTGACTACCCGAGACTACTTAAAAGTCGACTAGCCGTTTAGGGTAAGGCCCTGACCTATGCAGTCCCCAAGGCATAATCTGTATTCCTGATAGCATTAAATTAGCCGTTGCTCAGGACAGTCGAAATGCGTCCACTGCGCACCAACGGTGGCAGGTTAATAAGACGGGGAAACTGTCATAGCAGGCGACCAGCTCCTTTACTCATGACCTCGGTGACCGGCAGTAACATTAATCGCTCAAGCTTTGATGTATTAGTTTTGGCGGTTACAAAATTGACGACCTGTGGCCCGCTCTGCCGAGCATTCACAGCTAGAGCAAAGACACGATGGGTCGGCATGCCCTTGGTGCTGGTAAGGGTTGCAAACAGAGTCAAATAATATTTTCCTGGTTGCTCAGCTGTCAGACTTACGTTGACCACTAAGGGGTCATTGGAGTCTAGTACTAATGAGTATTCGTCAATTGATGGGCTAACAACCAATCCTGAGTCTGCCTGCAGTCTGTATGGCTATAGGTGAAGACTCCATTAAGGTATGCAGCCGTTGACCTATTACCCTTGAGATCAAATGACTCTTGCCCATCTCTGGCAAATATAGTGAAAGTGACGTCAAGTGCCTCATACCCAAATGGCGATCCTTCACTGAAAACTAATGACTGCTTGGCTTTATTTAAGTTGAACTTGAATGTCTTTGGTTTTCTATCTGTAACAGGCTGCTCGCCATTGGAATTGACGCCCCAGAGAAGCGTTGTGCTACAAAAGTATGTATCACCCCCAGTCTGCAAAGCTAGCAGGGCTGTTTTCTGCCTCTAATGTTATAGGTTTCGCCTTAACGACACTGGTAGTTATTACATTGCTTACTATGTCGTATTCCATCAGATACTGGCGGGAAGGTATTGGTGTTGAGCTAGCCTATTGGGGGCTTGCTTTGCTGGCGGAGAAAGAGGGATTCGAATATAGATTATAAGTCTACTAAAACATGCGCATTTTATTCATTAATTCTAATCGTTTTAAAAGCACTAATACCGACAACCGAACAAGTGGAGGGTCCTTACTCAGTTCCCTGTCGACTATGGATTCTTCAATTACAAGTAAAGTGGATTCTTTTTGGGCAATTGCAGTATAATTTCTGGTTCTATTGTTGAGTAATGCTGCCTCACCAAAACACTCGCCCCCATTCAGGTTAGCTATAATCTTCGCAGATTTTGAAACGATTTGAATTGATCCCTTTTCAATAAAAAACATTTTTTTAGAATCACTTCCCGCTGAAAATATAATTTGATCCTGTGCAAATTTAATTCGCGAAAATAGTTTATCTGTCTTGTTAATGAAATCATCTTCAAATGCAAAATTATTAGTACTTCTTTTTATCTTAAAAATTCTTCCCAGACTATACTTTATGATCGTCTTGGAAAATATGTTAGCAGTATTGACTTGATTTCTAAGCTTTGCACCATCAAATCGCACTAATGTTAAGTCTGTCAGTGGCTTGAATTCAAGTTGTACTTCACGGCTGGCAATGGCCTCTGCAAAGCCTATTGGATCATGTGTCCCGAAGGTTTGAGTTGCCCTTACACCTGTCTTGGTATCTTTTTCTCCGTAGACCAAGACCGAGCCAGATTCAATCAAAAAAACCTGATCTTTACCTGTAAAATCAAAGCTATCTTTAACCCCAATTTTAACGAGGTTGTCTGCCCCGTTAAATTCCCCAAGTAATTCCTTAAATGTAATCATACTCTCCAATCCAAAAAAA
>TARA_B110000503_G_scaffold12275_1_pt1 | contig 73454 bp, 69 predicted proteins | sample TARA_B110000503 | Tara Oceans TARA_B110000503 (sample SAMEA4397472) | marine metagenome | biome: Polar Biome; feature: [SRF] surface water layer (ENVO:00010504); material: water (ENVO:00002006), including particulate matter (ENVO:01000060) such as... | depth 5 m | reverse complement strand
TAACGTGATCGCTGCCTCTTGCCCTTTCCGTTTGTAGCAAGTGCCGATCTCCGTCCGTTCTGCATCGTTTAGCAAAGGCAGGTTGACCGAGTGAGGGATATGCCCATCGTGGTATTCACATTCGGCTCTTACATCGATCAGTGGGGTTGAATTAAGTAAAAGATCGGTGAAGCGATCGGCAGGTATTTGCGCTAGTTTTCCGGCCTGAGGTTTAGGGATATCCATGAGTCTTCGGTCCGTCTGGCTGCCTGCGATTCTTAGCCTTGTAGTGTAACAGCTCTATGCTAAATTGGAGAGCAATTGGGGGTGTGTCTGGTGCGCCGAATACGTCGCCAAATACGAGAACCAGTAGAAAATTACGGCAAAAAAAACGGGAGAGGTGCTCATTAAAAACTTAGCAGCAGATAAAATTAAGTCGATAGCAGCGGCTGCGGAATCCGGTGATTGGCGCGGCGCGGCGCCTGTGCATTTGTGGAATCCTCCCTTCTGTGGAGACATCGATATCGAGATCCGTCGGGATGGCAGTTGGTGGCATGAAGGTCGCCCGATCAGGCGTAAAGGTATGGCAGAGCTGTTTGCCTCTGTTCTCTTGTTTAACGAAGGGGAATACTTTCTGGTAACCCCCGCCGAGAAAGTGCGCATCCGAGTCGAAGACTGTCCGTTTCTGCTGACCACGCTCAGGGTTGAAAATGCCGGTGACGCTTCGACGCAGACGCTCTACTTACGCACAAGCCTCGGCGAAGAGGTTGCGATCGGCGCGGAGCATCCATTGTTTATCGGTGCTGATAGCAGCGGAAACGCTGAGCCTCATCCTACCGTAAATGTGAGAGCGGGACTGCTGGGCTTGGTTTCGCGATCGGTGTTCTATCAGCTGGCAGAGCTGGTTGTTAATCGAGCTGATACTGCTGTTGAGAGTGCTGTAGATTCTGCTGCAGGAAAGATAGGCGATCACTCAACTCATAGTCTTGGCATTTGGAGTAGCGGAGTATTTTTTGCTTTGGCATAAAATAGTTTTTCGCGACACGAACACACAATTTTTCTCGCGCCGCGCTGTTGGCAATACGCTGTCATAAATGCTCGCGTTATTTGACCTGAGACACTAAAAGCGGCATGATTAGCGCCTGTTTTAAGGCGCTGAGGGCAGTGTCTTAACCCCGCAGAACGCCGCGGATCAACTTGTATACTCTGCTGTATACCACCTCGTAAATCAGACCGAAGCCTGCCTTGAGTGCAGCTTCCAATGGGAGAATCCATGAAGGTTCTTGTAGCTATTAAGCGCGTCGTCGACGCATATGTAAAAGTTCGAGTGAAGTCAGATGGGACAGGTGTCGACCTCGCCAATGCCAAGATGGCAATCAATCCTTTCTGTGAAATTGCCGTTGAAGAGGCTATCCGCATGAAGGAAGCCGGAATTGCGGATGAGGTTATCGCGGTATCGATTGGTGCGACACAGTGTCAAGAGCAGATACGCACTGCGCTCGCGCTCGGCGCCGACCGGGGCATTCTTATTGAGAACGACGAAGCGCTTGAGCCCCTCGCCATTGCCAAACTCCTGAAAGCGGTTATAGAGAAAGAGGGTATAGACCTCGTTATTCTCGGTAAGCAATCGATCGATACCGATAATAACCAGACGGGTCAAATGCTTGCCGCGCTCTGCGATTGGCCACAGGGTACTTTTGCCTGCAACGCCGAAGTCCGCGAGGGTAAAATTGAAGTAACGAGAGAAATCGACGGCGGTGAGCAAACAGTGCTACTGAATCTACCGGCAGTGTTAACCACAGACCTGCGACTGAACGAACCCCGTTATGCCTCATTACCTAACATTATGAAGGCGAAGAAAAAGCCAATCGATACAACAACTCCTGCCGAACTTGGCGTGGATGTAAGCTCTAATCTTAAGACGCTCAGCGTCGAGGCGCCTGCCGAACGGTCTGCAGGAATCATGGTTGAGTCAGTCGACGAATTGGTCGCAAAGCTCAAAACCGAAGCCAAAGTAATATAGGTGGAAACGATGACAACATTAGTAATAGCCGAACACGATAACGCGAGCATTAAGTCTGCGACGCGCAATACAATTACTGCGGCCGCAGAGCTAGGCGCAGAGATAACCCTTTTAGTCGTCGGTACCGACTGTCAAGCGGCAGCTAACGAAGCCGCATCAATCGCTGGCGTTGCCAAGGTTTTGGTGGCGGACTCTGCAGTCTACGCGCATCAATTGCCAGAAGCTGTCGCTCCGCTTATTGCCCAAGTGGCGAGCAATTTTACCCATATTCTGGCGCCCGCTACGACAACGGCTAAAAACTTAATGCCAAGAGTGGCTGCGCTTCTCGATGTCGCACAGATATCTGACATAGTGACTATTAAATCAACCGATACGTTCGTTCGTCCCATTTACGCTGGTAGCGCGTTGGCGACAGTGCAAAGCGGCGATACGATTAAGGTGATCACTGTGCGGACGACCGCATACGCTGAGGCTGCAGCGAAAGGCGGATCTGCATCAGTCGACGCTGTTGACACGGTGATTGAGCAGAGCGTTGCAAGTTTCGTTTCGGAAGAACTGTCGGTATCAGAGCGCCCAAGCCTTTCGGCAGCAAGCATCATTATTTCGGGTGGTCGTGGCATGCAGAGTGGCGACAATTTCGTTCTACTCGAAAAAGTCGCAGACAAGTTGGGCGCGGGCATCGGCGCATCACGCGCAGCCGTTGACGCGGGATTTGTGCCTAACGATTACCAAGTTGGACAAACCGGTAAAATCGTCGCTCCTGACCTCTACATTGCCGTGGGTATCTCGGGCGCGATTCAACATCTTGCCGGTATGAAAGACAGCAAGGTGATTGTTGCCATCAATAAGGATGAAGAAGCACCTATTTTCCAGGTCGCCGACTACGGCCTCGTAGCCGACTTATTCGTTGCATTGCCCGAACTAGAAGCCGCGCTTTAAGTGTAAAGTTCAACTCTTAAGGTGAGCTTTGCGAATTAGAGGACCGCAAAAAAATACCCCGCTGGCGCTCGCCAGCGGGGTATTTTTTTACACGATTTTTTTTAAGATTCCTGACTAAGTTGTTAGCCGCGCTTGTGGCGCGGGTCGTTAGGCGCTCGTCTTCGCGGTGAAGGCTGTGCAGCAACGTTCGTGGGTGCTTCGGCGGCGACTTCAGGCGTCTGCGTATTGTCCACAATAACTTCCGCAGGCTGTGTTGCAATCTCCTCAAATAGAATTACAGCGACTGCTTCAACTGCTTCAACTGCTTCTAGGGTTTCTGCGGCTTCTGAGACTTCTACGGCTTCTACTGGCGCGCTTTGCTCCCGAGTGTCTGCAGACGGGGTCGCATCGGTTTGAGCGACTTCCTCATCAGACGATGCAGTCGCTGTTGCTTCTTGATCACGCGGCGCACGTTTACGCGGTCGGCGAGGACGTCTCTCACGCGTTTTACGCTCACTTGGCTCGCTCGTTGCGTCGGTTTCGACAGCGCTAGTTTCTTCGTTTGCTTCGTTGTTCACCTCTGCGCTGACCTCCGCTGGCACAACAGGCTCTTCGCTCTGCGCAGGCAATTCCTCCCTCACAGCGTTTGCGCTGATCGTGTCTAGTGCTTCGGCGAGCGATGGTCTGCGAGAAACTTCTGACTCCTGTGCAGTCGACGGCGCTGCTGCCGCGATTTCAGGCTTCGTCTCGTCTTCAGTTGTAGCCGTTGCCTCAGCGGGTTTCTCTAGGTCGGGACGCGGCCCACGCTTGCGCGGAGTCGTGTTTTTGGGTCGCTGGCTTGCTGGGCGTCGTGAAAACTCAGAGTTTGTGTTTTCATCATCTGCAGCTAAGTCATTTTCTGCTGCCTTTTGATCGCCGCTACGTGAGCGAGACCGTCGTCGCCGCGTCTCATCGTTGCCACTGCGCTCAGAAGTGCTGTTCTCTCCGCTATTTTCAGCGGTTGAGTCGTCGTTGCTTGACGCGGCAGTGTTGTCCTGTGTGTTATCTCCATTGCGCCCACCGCGACGTCCGCCTCGCGAACGGCGTTCTCCGCGTTCGGTTTTTTCACCCGAATTATCACGCTCATCAGTCGCTGGTTTATCATCACCGTCGCTCTTTGCTGCGCGATCATTGCGGTCACCTCGATTTCGGTTCTGCTGACCACGTTGGCCACGCGAACTCGATCGATTGCGGCCGCCACGGTTGGTGTTACCGCTTCGTTTGGGCTTCTCTTCTTCTTTCTCCGCACCACCGAATAAGCTGGCTATTGCTGCGAACAAGCCAGCTAATAGTCCAGATTTTTTCTCGGCTTTCCCGCCCGACTTGGCGGCCGAAGGTGCTGGCGCCTGAGGAATAGGAACACCTTCGACAGAGGGGCGTTGAACCGCGGCAACTGGTGCCGAGTTCTTAGCGCTATTAATAGGCTCTGGTGTCGCAGTGATATCGACATCATAAACCTCGGCGGCTTGATTGAGGCCGGTAATTTTGTAATGAGGTGTTTCCATCTCTGGGTTAGCGGAGATAACTACTTTGGTTTCGCTTTGATTTTCGATTTCGGCCAAAGCAGCTCGCTTTTCATTGAGAAGGTATGACGAAACGATAAGAGGCACATCGGTACGCACTTCGGCACATTTCTGCTTGTTCGCCTCTTCTTGGATGATGCGCAATATTGACAGCGCGAGAGACTCGACATCACGAATGCTGCCCTGGCCGCTGCAGCGAGGACAGGTAATTGCGCTCGTCTCACCGAGTGAAGGACGGAGGCGCTGGCGAGACATTTCAAGTAAGCCGAAGCGTGAAATGCGTCCTACTTGGACTCGCGCTCGATCTGCTTCGAGTGCGTCACGCATCCGATTCTCGACCTCGCGTTGGTTTCGATTAGACCCCATATCAATGAAATCGATAACGACGAGTCCACCCATGTCGCGAAGACGCAGCTGCCGTGCTATTTCATCGGCGGCCTCCAAGTTCGTGTTGAGTGCTGTCTCTTCGATGTCGGCGCCACGCGTTGCACGCGAGGAGTTGATGTCTATTGAAATTAGCGCTTCGGTGGGATCGATAACGACCGACCCGCCCGAAGGGAGTTTAACCTCGCGCTCGAAGGCGCTCTCAATCTGGCTTTCGATCTGATAGCGGTTAAACAACGGAAGCGAATCGGAATAGAGTTTGATGCGACTTTCGTATTGCGGCATAACCTGTTTCACAAAGGTCATAGCCTCGTCATACGCTTCCTGTGTATCGAACAATACCTCGCCAATATCTTTGCGCAGGTAGTCGCGGATCATGCGGATGATCACGTTGCTCTCTTGATAAATCAGGAAGGGTGCACGCTTCACTTCTGAGGCGTCACCGATCGCTTGCCAGAGAGCGAGAAGATAATCGAGATCCCACTGCAGTTCTTCTTGGCCTTTGCCAATGCCTGCCGTGCGCACAATCATGCCCATGCCGTCTGGGATGTTGAGGCCGCGCAGTGCTTCGCGTAATTCGTTACGTTCTTCGCCTTCGATGCGGCGAGAGATACCGCCTGCTTTCGGGTTATTGGGCATTAGTACCAAATATCGACCCGCGAGGCTGATAAAAGTTGTAAGAGCTGCGCCTTTATTGCCGCGCTCTTCTTTTTCGACTTGGACGATAACCTGGGTGCCTTCTGGTATTAGCTCCTTCAGGTTGGTCCGCTCACCGTTGCTCTTTACATCCTTTGCGTAATACTCGCTTGAGATCTCTTTGAGTGGCAGGAAGCCGTGTCGTTCGGCGCCAAAATCAACGAATGCGGCCTCAAGACTAGGCTCTACGCGGGTGACTTTACCCTTGTAGATGTTTGCTTTTTTCTGGATTCGAGTTCTGTTTTCGATGTCGAGGTCGTAGAGACGTTGTCCATCAACGAGGGCGACGCGAAGTTCTTCTTCTTGCGTTGCATTGATTAGCATTCTTTTCATTAGTTCACTTTCCTTAAGTTGCCAGGGAGTGAACTAGGAAGGGATTCTTTGGTAGCGGATACCGTTCAGGGCGTCATGCTACCCACAGCGTGCACGCAAGCGTGAGCCGTAGCCAATACAGTGGACGAGGACATTCGCGTAAAGCGAGGGGGCATGCCGGTTAAAAGGCGTGCTTACCCGATGTCTCTAATGCTTCTAAGGTGTCGTAGATGCCGCTAAGACGGCCGGTCCCAGTGGGGAGGCCTATCGAACTTGCTTTGTGTGCGTAGTTAGACATTGTCTGAATTGCGATCTCGTTAACAAATAAAATAAAAAGCTAATCTTGTCTTGTATCGTTGTCCCACCAAACTAGCCGCCGTTTATCGCATCGCCTTGCGGCGGTTGTTTTCGGCGTTTACTTTTTTGGTGCGATGAATCTTGTTTCCTAGATCTCTCTGGATTTCCGGCAGCGGGGGGCTTTTTGCTCCCTAATCTCGCTGCGGGGACATTGTTGAGGTGGCCAGTCGAGTTGTCGCTCGCGGTTACAGGGTCTTGCCGCTGCAATCGGGAGTCTTATCCTACTCTTGGTGCCACCTTCGCTTGGTTTACTACAAAGGCTGTTCTTCTTGAACGTCACCTTTTTACTTGTCGTGGAAAACCTTATCGTTTCCCTTTCTAGCAGTAGGTCAATTTGGCGACGATGTTAATCATCATTGCGCTCCAGCCCGTGCTGGTATTACTGCTTATTTACTTCATGAATTCGGTCTTGCGTTTGGCTCTCTTCGCAGAGCGCCCATCGACTGCGGAGGGGTGAAGCCCAGCCTGTCGCTTAATGTTCTTGGAATATAACAGTAAAGTTGCTTATACTCAATTACTTACGCCGCCTTTCTTGAGTGCTCTCGTGCTTGATCGCAGAGGCAAATGGGCTGTGGTTAAAAGCTGCTCACGTCGGGCATTGGCTTGCGTCAGATAAGTGCCTGTGCGTAGAATGCCGATCGGCCATCTAGCTCCTGTCGAAAATTAGCAATAATTGCCCTTATTATCAGTAATTTGCCAGTATTTAGCGGACCCTATAACAGATGACAGTATATGCCTACTCGAGAACAACAGAGCTAGAAGAGGTGGAAGACGCCACGCTGAGTGCCGTGCTGGAATCCGAAGCGCTGACAGTGCAAACCTATTGCCTCGCGCGTGGCTGGTTTGTTACCCAGAACCTGTTAGATCGTGCTTGCCGCTGGGATCTCGGGCTGTCGGATAGACCTCAAGGAGCCGCGTTGCTTGCTACGCTCAAAGAGGGCGATGTGTTGGTTTGCGCGCAAGTTCAGCGCTTATGCAGTTCGACTTCAGAAATAGACAAACTCATTAATTGCTTGCGCGAGCGGGGCGTGGCGCTGCATTGCTGTGATTTGGAGGCGGAATTAACCAACGACGCCTATACGTTGGCGTTTAGCGAGGCCGCAGCACTGTTTGCAGGACTTGAGGCGCGTCGCAGCGCCGAACGGATAAAGGGCGTTAAGCACAAGCAGAGAGAAAAGGGTCGTTTTCTAGGCGGGAGTCGGCCTTTCGGATTTAGCGTTCATGAGAACGGCAAGCTTATCGAGAATCCGACAGAGCAGCGGACGTTGGAAAAAATCTTCGAACTCAAGCGCCAAGGTAAATCGTTGAGAGCGATTTCTGCCGCTGTATCGACGCCGATGACACCCATTAGTTTCAAAACGGTGCAACGAGTATTGCAACGCACCGCGGGTTAGGCGGTTTCCTCACTCGGGTATAGAGCCTCAAATGCACAAAATGCTTTCGATTTTCATCGGTGTGCGATTCAGTCGCGCACGCAAACGCACGGGCTTGCTCTCTTTCGTTTCTACTATCTCCATGCTGGGCGTTCTCTTGGGAGTCATGATACTCATCATTGCCCTGTCAGTGATGAATGGCTCGATTTCTTTCCTCCGTAACGAAGCCCTCAAGTCTGTGCCTCATCTGACTGCGACGAGTCCGACGATGTCGGCTGAATGGCCGCGCTATGCTGAGGCATTCTTAGGCAATGCTTCTGTTCTAGCGATAGCACCTTATGTGCAATTTGAAGCGCTGATGAGTATCGAAGGGTCGACTGAATTTATTCAAGTGAGGGGTATCGAACCTGCCCTAGAACAGGGGGTAGCAGGGCATACGGGTGATCGGGCACGCGAGGCACTCAACGCGCTCGACGAAACCCCTAATGGTGTACTTCTCGATTCGCGGCTAGCCAGCAGGATGGGTATTCGACCGGGCGACGAACTCACCATTGCAGCGCTCGATAGACTATTAAGGCGCTCCAAGAGCGCGCCGCAGGCGTTTAAAGTGCTGGGTTATGCGGACTTTGGCGCCTATGGCGGTGGCAATATTGTTCTGCTTAATCGTGGAGAAGCATTGATGCTGGATGGCAACGCGCAGACTCTGTTGCGGGCAAGTCTCGACGATGCTTTTTCGGCTGAAAGAGTAAAGCGAGAGCTTGACGCAAGTAATCAAGTGCTAGGAATTGCAGGAATAGAATTCGAAACATGGAGAGAGGCGCAGGCGAGTTTGTTCGGCGCGCTCGCTATGGAGAAGTTTCTGACAGGGCTTATGCTCCTAACCATCGTTGCCGTCGGCGCCGTTAATATAGTCTCAACGCTAGTCATGGCGGTGGCCGAAAAGGGGCCCGATATTGCCATATTACGGACAATGGGCGCCTCGCGAGGCACCGTTATGCGACTGTTTATCGTGCAGGGCGGTGTAAGCGGACTTATCGGTACGACCCTCGGCGCTCTTTTAGGCGTATTGCTTGCCTTTAATCTAGCCAAATTGAGCCTGCTTCTGGAGCAGGCGTTTGGTTGGCTGACAGGTAATAGCAATGTTGTTTTTGTCTCTCACCTGCAAACACAGGTGGTTTGGAGTGAGGTTGCTTTAGTGTGTTTCGCAGGACTGCTGATCAGTCTTTTGGCTACCCTCTATCCTGCTTATCGCGCGAGTAAGATCGAGCCGGCAGAGGTATTACGTTATGAGTGAACCTGTTATGCGAGCCGAGGGTCTGGTGAAGCGATACCGGCAAGGGCCTCGCGAAATTGTCGTGTTGGATGAATTAGAGCTGACCGTGCAGGCAGGAGAGAGAATTGCGATTGTCGGCAGTTCGGGCTCGGGTAAAACCACGCTGCTCAATTTGCTCGGCGGGCTTGATTCTCCAACCGCGGGTACGGTAACTGTTGCAGGATACGATCTTGCCACTGTGTCTGAGGTGCAGCGTGGTTTTCTTCGCAATCGATTCATAGGTTTTGTCTATCAATTTCACCATCTGTTAGCCGAATTTTCAGCACTCGAAAACGTCTGTATGCCGCTTTACATCGCTGGCGTCTCCGACAGAGAGGCTGCGTCGCGTGCGGCTATCCTGCTTGAGCGTGTGGGTTTGGGCGAAAGGCTTACCCATAAACCTGCTGAGCTGTCTGGTGGTGAACGACAACGGGTCGCCATTGCCCGCGCATTGGTTGGCGACCCACGGTGTGTGTTAATGGACGAACCAACCGGCAACCTCGACCGCCAAACAGCGCTAGAGATTCATGCATTGATGAAAGATTTGAGTGCAACACTGGCAACGAGTTTTATCGTTGTGACACACGACGAATCGCTCGCCGCCGCGATGGATAGGCGGTTGTCGCTCGACGCTGGGAAATTGCATGCCGAAGCGTGATGATTTGGCAGTCGAAGGCGCTATGCCGCTGCTACGGTCGCTGCGCCTTGCTCGCCGGATTGGCTCACGGTATGTGCGAGCAGGGTCATCGAGCTCGTTGGTGTCGTTTATGTCGTTGATCTCGGTCGCAGGACTTGCGTTTGGCGTGTCACTGCTCATTGTCGTTTTGTCGGTTATGAATGGATTCGAGCGCGAAGTGCGCGAGAATGTGCTCGGCATTATTCCGCATCTGGTTGTTAGTAGTGAGCGAGAACTCAGTCGTGAGCAATGGGATGCGCTCGGCGCCAGCCTGACCGCGACAAGGGAGGTAGTCTCTCTTTCGCGTGTTGTCTCAAGCCTTGGCGTGGTCGCTACACCTAACACGAGCCGCGCCATAGCCATGAATGGGGTTGATACCGAAAGCGAGTCCTTCGCAAGATTGGGACGCTACACGATCGCAGGAAGCCTCGACCAATTGACCAAGTCACGTTGGCACGTTGTTATAGGCGCAACGCTGGCGCGGGATCTTGGGGTTGAAGTTGGGGACTCTATCGATGTCTTCTCACCCAAATTCACACCGAATCCGTTAGCCACGCTGCCGACCTTTAAGTCGTTTAAGGTTGCCGCCATTACCCGCGTGGGCAGCGAGCAGCTCGACGCCAATTTGATTACACTCACGCTCGACGATGCGCGGGCCCTGCTCCGGATTAGAGCGCCGCAAACCGCTTTTCATCTGGTCACTAAAGACGTGCTTGTGGCAGATAGAGTAAGAAACAGATTGAGTAGCCAATACGATGGCTCGATCATTATCGAAAGTTGGACTGCGATACTCGGTGCAATCTACCGAAATATTCAATTCTCGCGCAGTATTATCAGCTTCATGCTGTGGCTTCTGATTGCCATCGCTGCGTTTAATCTCGTCGTCAGTCTGGTAATGATTGTGCGAGACAAGCGCGACGATGTCGCGATACTTATGACGCTCGGGGCTAATGCAAATACGGTTCAGGCCATTTTTCTTTGGCAGGGCGCCGCTATCGCTCTGCTCGGCATAGCCGCCGGTGTTGGCCTAGGATTGCTTGGGGCTCTTTGGGTGGGCGAGATCGCCGCTGCCTTTGAAGTGTTGACAGGTGTGGTGTTGCTGAACCCTGAAATTTATCCGATTGATTTTTTGCCTTCGCAAATACTCGCGTCTGATATAGCGGGCATTGCCGCGGGCGTCCTACTCCTCTCGCTTCTCGCGTCTCTCTATCCGGCGCGGCAGGCTGCCGCGCTGCGTCCTGCATCGGTGCTGCGTGGCGATTAGTTAGGTCTGTTTAGTTCGGCCGAAACTCGCCTACAGGGGATAGCTACACTAGAGTTAAGAGCCACTGCAAAGGTGGCGCATGCGATTTCTTCTCTCGGCATTTTGCCTTGGCATACTCTCTGTAACGTGGGCCTCGAGTTTGGCTCACATAGTTCTGTGGCTGCTATGGCTGCTCGGTTTACAAGTTTTGACAGCGATCTTTGTGGGGGTGAGCCGTTCAGCCTTCATTGGCGCGCACAAATCTAGTATCGCTTATTCGCTTGCTGTCTCTGCGGCCTTCTGTGGCGGCGCGCTGTTTCATGCGCAGACGGCCGACAATCAGTTGAGTCGTCAGTTAGCACCGTCTTTAGAGGGCATCCCGTTGCTCATTGAGGGACGGGTGTTGAATATGCCGACGGTCGCGGGCGCCGCATACCGCTTTCAGTTCGACGTCAGTGCTGCGTGTCTCTTAAGCGGCGAGAGTAAAGCTAAACGCCCATCCGAGACACCTGCTTACGCCGGTTGTAGCACTCAAACGCCTTTCAGTGGCAAAGTTCTTTTGAGTTATTACTTGTCTAGAGGTTTGGTCGAAAAGGGTTCGGTCAGCACGCATGAGGCAACGCCGCTCGAGTATTCGGCCAATCTAAAGCCTGGGACCTTTCTGCAACTTGTCGTCAAGCTGAACAGACCGCATGGTTTCTCGAATCCAGGCGGGTTCGACTACGAAGCGTTTTTGTTCCGAAACAAAATTCTTGCCAAGGGTTATGTGCGAGGTGAGTTAACGACAGTGTTAGAAAGTGAAGTGGATAAAACGTGGCCTTCTCCCTCAGTGCTAATCGAGCAGCTTCGCTTCGACATACGCAATAGGTTGCTAGAAAGCAGCGCAAACGCGAGAAATATCGGTATCGTATTGGCGTTGGGACTTGGTGATTCTAGCTTGGTGTCGCAATCATTATGGAATCAATTTCGCGCGACTGGAACAACTCATCTTCTCGTAGTGTCAGGTCTTCATGTCGGGATGATCGCCGTGTTCGTAGTTATGGTGTCGCGGGGGTTATGGCGAATCTGTCTCGTTTATTTGCCCACCGCCGCTTCCCGTGCGCCTCACTGCATAAAATTTTGCCTCTGGTTTAGCTTGCTTGGCACAGCCGGGTTTGCCCTGTTTACGGGCTGGAGTCTACCTACGCAGCGCGCCGTTGCGATGCTTACGGTATTCGCGGTTTCGAGGCTTTCCTCGCGACGCTTCGGTGTTATCACAGGGCTGCTGTTTGCGCTGACTTTTGTTCTTGTTCTTTCTCCGCTTGCCGCAACCGGCTCAGGCTTTTGGCTTAGTTTCGTTGCGGTTTCTGTGTTAGTTCTCTTTGCTGCGTCACCTCAGCGTGCGCCGCTTGAGGAAAGCGGTAATGACACGCAGCTTCTCTCCAGTTTTTTGCGCGCGCGAGGCAATTCGCGTTTCCTCAATTTGTTGTCACGCTGGGACTCATTCTCCCTCTGCTCATCTTTGGCGTGAGGGTTTCTCTGCTTGCGCCAATAATTAATTTGCTCGCGATTCCTTTTCTCACGCTTGCATTGCTGATTTTCTCTGCGATCAGGTAGTGCGCCTATTGGCAGTAGGCGCCGAGTTAAATTTACTCTGGGAACCCCAAGTTACGCCATCTATTGCCTTTTACCTTGTGGCGTTTGTCTGTCTCTGCGCGTGTCTTGTTCCGATTGGCTGGCGTGCTCGCTGTGTCTGTGGAATGTGGACAGTCATGCTTGGTCTTAATAATCTCGACTGGCGCTCTGAGGCTCAGGCAGGCGAATGTAATCAGGCTCAGCCGTCTCTTCGGCTAGATCAATTGGACGTGGGTCAAGGATTGGCGCTGATAATAAGAACAAATTGTCACGCACTTTTGTATGACGCCGGCGCGAGCCTCAGTGCAGAGTTTGAGATGGGAAGCGCAGTGATTCGACCTGCGCTGAGAGTATTAGGGATAAATCGGCTAGACAGGCTCGTTATAAGCCACGCCGACAACGATCATGCTGGCGGTGCAGCGGGCGTTCTTCGCTCGGTTGCCTTAGCGGACATTCATGTAGGCGGGTACGCTGAGAACTTCTCCACCTTTTAAGGCCATCTCGGTGCTAGAGCAATGGGTGCACGCCCGTGTCGTCGTGGCGATTCATGGCGCTGGGATGGTGTAGTCTTTTCTTACCTTAGCCCGGTGTCACAGGCTGTAGGTGAGTCTTTGGGGGCCCGAGGCTACCAGGATTCGCGGAATTCGCAATCTTGTGTCCTTAAAGTCACTTTGGGCGAGGCAGCGGTGCTGCTAACCGGCGATATCGAACGGGCCGAGGAGGTAAGTTTGGCTCTGCGCTACCAAGAGCAGCTGCGAGCAACGGTTATGGTCGCGCCGCATCATGGGAGCAAAACTTCGTCATCCTATGCACTGCTAAAGCGGGTGGACCCTGAGATAGTGATCGTTGCAGCCGGTTACAAAAATTCGTTCGGACACCCACACCCTGAAGTGCTCCGACGGTATGAAATCTTAGAGACCCCCGTTTTCAGCACCGCTGTAACGGGGATGCTAAGCGTCAGACTAAATGAGAGGGGAGTGGTGTCGCAACCGCGAGCCTATCGGCTGACAAACCGGCGCTATTGGAGACCCATACCCTGATGCCTATGCTAAGATTAGAACCCTAAATGCCTTGCCAAGCGACGCAGCTGATAGGGCCGCCGCGAGGCTGTCACCTCTAAGCTTAGGAGCCCACACAGTGTTCGACATACTTAACTCAGGCGGACTTTTGATGCTGCCGATCTTGCTCTGTTCTGTTATTGCCATTGCGATTGTTATAGAGAGAGCATGGACACTCAGCACGGCGAGGGTGATGCCTAAGTACGCGCTCGCGCAGGTTTGGACCTGGATTAAGAACGGGCAGCTCGATTCCTCGCGCTTGAGAGAAGTCAGGCGAGCTTCTCCACTAGGGCGGCTTTTGGTTGTTGGCTTGTCTAATAGCAAGTTTGGTCGTGCTGCGATGATCGAATCCATCGAGTTAACTGCCGCTCAGATTGTGCATGAACTAGAACGGTATCTCGAAACTCTTGGCACAATAGCCGCGGTGACGCCGTTGTTGGGATTGCTAGGTACAGTGGTCGGTATGATTCGTGTATTTGGCCAGATAATGGTTGTTGGCACAGGTGATGCGAATGCACTGGCGGGTGGTATTTCAGAAGCGTTGGTTTCAACCGCAGCAGGACTCTGTGTCGCTATTCCTGCCTATGCGGCGCATCGATTTTTTCTGCGCAAGGTTGATGCGTTAGTCTTAGGTCTCGAGCAAGAATCACTAAAGCTTGTCGACGCATTACACAGCGACAAAACGGTAGAGTTAAGGAGCAGCGGCGCGTGAAGTTTAGGCAAGTTCGGCGCGAGCTGCCGGCGCTAAATTTGACGCCGTTAATAGACATCGTTTTTCTATTGCTTATCTTTTTTATGGTCACAACTAGTTTTAGCCGCGAGACGCGACTCCTAGTGTCTTTGCCAGAGGCATCAGGCAGCGCTGAAAACGCGGCCGAATCGATTGAAGTGTTAGTCGATAGTGAGGGCGGGTATGCGATCAATGGACGTCGCCTTGTGAATGCTGAAGTGGACAGTCTCGTCCGTGGGCTCGAGCTTGAATCCGGCGGCGATGTATCCCTTTTGGTGGTGCTAGTGGCAGACGCTGAGGTGCAGCACCAATCGGTCGTCAGTGCGATGGAGGCTATCGGGCGCGCCGGATTTACAAGCTTGAGTATCGCCACGCGTGAACCGATCGAGAAAGCCCAATGAGACTGATTGAGCGAGCTTGGTACAGCAAGGCGCTTTGGCTGCATTTCTTGTGGCCGCTGCATGCGCTTTTTAAACGTCTAGCCGCCAGAAGGAGAAGCCAGCTTGCAGCTAAAGCAAAGCCTTGGCCTGTGCCGGTTATCGTTGTGGGCAATATTAGCGTTGGTGGAACCGGTAAGACGCCTCTGCTCATTGCGCTTGTAACGCATTTGCAGAAAAAAGGATTTAAGCCGGGAGTTGTCAGTCGCGGCTATGGCAGCAAAGCTGCAATTTTCCCTGTCGCAGTGACAGGTGCGACAGCGGTCGAGGTGTCGGGTGACGAGGCGCTGCTCATTGCCAAACACTGCGGGTGTCCTGTCGTAATCGACCCTGATCGCGTCGCTGCTATTGAGACCTTATTGGGTGAGCATTCGATTGATGTTGTCCTCAGTGATGATGGCTTGCAACACTATGCGATGGCGCGAGATATCGAGTTAATAGTCGTGGACGGAGAGAGAAAATTTGGCAATGAGCTTTGTTTGCCTGCAGGACCATTACGGGAACCGCTTAGCCGTTTAGGCGATGCTGACCTGATTATTGTCAACGGATCGAAAGTGTCTGCCGGTGAGTTGCGCGCGTCACTGCTGAGCAACGGGGTGACATGGCCTAGCTCCGTGCCTGCGAAATCGGTTGAGTCCAACTCGTGCGATGCGCGCATGCTCGGTAGTCGCGAACCCGCAGAGGGATTCTCGGTTACGGTTGAGCCGGATTGCTTTGTTAATATTGTAAGTGGTGAACGCAGGCCCTTTGCCGGTGCGCCATTTAAGATGGGTAGTCGCTTGCAGGCTGTGTCGGGCTTAGGTAATCCCGAACGTTTCTATCAAATGCTAGACAATTTGCCGCATAAGGTACTAAGGCATAGTTTTACTGACCATCACTGGTTTGAAAAAGCCGACTTTGACGCGCTCGGCCTTGATGATATCCAGCCGATAGTAATGACTGAAAAAGACGCCGTGAAGGTGACGCATTTTGCACGTCACAATTATTGGTATCTGAGCATTCGGATTCGATTGCCCGAGCATTTACTTGCAGCATTCGATAAACGGCTTACGGCGGTGCTAGCGGAAAAAGCGAAAGCGGCGTAGAGCGGAATAGACAGACAACTTGTGACGAGGGCATTGTATGCTAGATAACAAATTATTGACTTTACTCGCGTGCCCGCAGTGCCACGGTGAGCTTGTGTTCGACAAAGAATCACAACCAAACACTGACACGGTAGGGGAGCTGATATGTCTAGTTGATGCGCTTGCTTTCCCCGTAAAGGACGGCGTTCCGGTGATGTTAATTAATGAAGCACGCGAGCTAAAATTAGAAGAAGTAGAGTCTTACCGATGAGTTTTTCTGTCGTTATACCCGCTCGCTACGCCTCAACACGATTGCCGGGTAAGCCGCTGATTGATATTGCTGGCAAGCCTATGCTGCAGCATACGTGGGAACGTGCATTGCTGAGTGGAGCGACACGGGTAGTGATTGCGACCGACGATAATCGTATTCTAGAGGCCGCGAAAGCCTTTGGCGCAGACGTCTTAATGACCGCAGCGACCCATCAGTCTGGCAGCGACCGCATCTGTGAGGTAGTGGATGCACTCGGACTAGATGACTCAGAAAGGGTAATTAATGTACAAGCAGATGAGCCGCTTATACCCCCCGAAGCAATCAATCAGGTGGCCGAATGCCTGAACCTCAATACCGGCTTTGGGATAGCGACGCTGTGTGAGCCAATTGAAGACGAACGGGAGTACAGCGAACCCAGTTCGGTTAAGGTTGTTATGGACAAGACTGGTCGGGCTCTGTATTTCAGCCGCGCACCCATTCCTGCAAGCGTATCGTGCCCTGCTGAATGCTATCGTCATATTGGAATCTATGCTTATCGAGTAGGCGTCCTGCGTCAATTTGTTACTTGGCCGGTAGCGGCGATTGAGGCGGTCGAAAGGCTGGAGCAATTGCGCGCCTTGTATAACGGTGTGCCGATTCATGTGTCGGTCGCGCCCGTCCGTATCCCACCGGGCGTCGATACCCGTGAAGATCTCGCCGCTGTGCGAGCGTTTTTGCAATGAGCGCTATGCGCTTATCAAAGCTTTTAGAAAATGCGCCCCTCGAGGGTCACACGACGTTTGGAGTGCAACAGCGCGCTCGCTATCTTATCGAGGTCAACGATTTGCCCGAACTCTACGAAGCAGTAGAGTTTGCTCGAGACAACCACCTTGAGCTGCTTGTGCTTGGCGGCGGCAGCAATGTGCTTTTCGTCCGCGATTTCCCCGGATTAATTGTCATTATAAAACTCGCGGGCATTGTTCACGAAGGAGCCAATAAACTGTGCGTGGCAGCGGGCGAAAACTGGCACGATCTTGTCGAATGGACTCTGGCCAATCATCTTTACGGCCTTGAAAATCTCGCGTTAATTCCTGGCACCGTTGGTGCGGCACCGATTCAAAACATCGGGGCGTATGGCGTCGAGGTTGAACGGTTTGTTACTCGGGTTCGAGCCTTTGATACGCATCTGGCAGAGGCGGTCGATTTTGAACGCAGCGATTGCGACTTTGCCTATCGGGATAGTCTTTTCAAGCGAGCGCCTAGAGGCAGGTATATTGTGCTCGAAGTAGAGTTTGAATTGTCTGCCGTCGACTCTCCTGTCCTGACCTACGCCCCTTTGGCTGAGCGCTTCGCCGCAGACGGCGCGGTGACTGCGGAGAAGGTCTTTGATGCGGTTTGCGAAATACGGCGCAGCAAGCTCCCTGACCCCAAACTAATCGGCAATGCAGGCAGCTTCTTCAAAAACCCTGTTGTGTCGGCTGGTAAACTTGACCAAATTCGCGCACAGAATTTTGACGTTCCTGCCTTTCCTATCGATGAGGGCGATTTCTATAAGCTCTCTGCGGCGTGGTTGCTCGACGCGGCTGGTTGGAAAGGGAGGACGAGGGGCGTCGCGGGAGTCTACGAAAACCATGCGTTAGTGCTTGTCAATCTCGGAGGCGCGACAGGCGAGGACCTCTTCTTATTAGCCCAAGAAATGAGTAGTTCGATTTTGCAGCGGTTCGGGATCGCGCTGCAGCCCGAGGTTCTTGTCGTTTAATCATCCGCACTTGAGCGAGAAACTTGCTTGGGCTAACCTGACTAACCCCTTAAAGCCTATGTCACGCGTATGTTATTGCCAACCGAACCATTCGATCATAAAGATTTTGTCCTCAACCTGAGCAGTCGGCCCGGTGTCTACCGAATGGTTGATCTCGATGAGCGGGTTATTTATGTCGGTAAAGCTCGGAACCTCAAGAAACGAGTGGGCAGTTACTTCAGAGCGTCAGGGTTGACGACGAAAACCATGGCGATGGTGGCAAAGATAGCGCGTATTGAAATCAGTATTACGCACAGCGAAACTGAGGCGCTGCTGCTAGAGCAGAGCCTGATCAAAGAACTCAAGCCACCCTATAATATTCAACTTAGGGATGATAAATCTTATCCGTATATATTGTTAACCGACCATACTGACTACCCGCGGCTCATGTTTTATCGCGGCCGGAAGTCGCGTAAAGGCAAATACTTTGGGCCGTATCCGAGCGCTCTTGCGACACGAGACACGCTTCAGTTAATGCAAAAAGTGTTTAAGGTGCGCCAGTGTCAAGAAAGTTATTTTAAGAATCGCACAAGACCTTGTCTGCAGCATCAAATTGATCGTTGCACCGCCCCCTGTGTGGGGCTTATCTCACCAGAAGAGTATTCTAGGGATGTGCGCTATTCCACGCTTTTCTTACAGGGTAAAAGCTCGCAGCTTACAGTCGAATTGACAAAGAATATGGAGGCTGCAGCCGACGCGTTGGAATTCGAGAAAGCCGCTAAGATCCGCGATCAAGTCGGGTTGTTGCGCCGTATTCAAGAAGATCAGGTTGTCGCTAATCAGGGTGAAGATGCCGATGTGATCGCAGTGTCGATGCAAGCTGCAGGCGTGTGCGTTCATGTAATTTACGTGAGAGGGGGACGTATACTCGGCAGTAAAAATTTCTTTCCCAAGCACAGACTTGCGTCAGCGGCAGACGAGTTGCTGAGCGATTTCATTTCTCAAAGTTACCTTGACGAAGACGATGCGGCAAATTTGCCTGCAGAATTACTTGTTTCAGAGGCATTAGAGGACAGCGCTGCACTAGTCGAGGCAATGGAATATGTTGCTGGCCGAAAGATTCGTCTGGTATCGAATGTTCGTGGTCATCGCGCAAAATGGCTAAAGATGGCGGTAACTAACGCCCAAGAGGCACTAGGTTCGCATATCGCGAGTAAGCAAAACAGCAAGCGCCGTTTTGCGCTCCTACAAGAAGCGCTGGCTCTCGATGAGCCGCCAGTGAGAATAGAGTGCTTCGATATAAGTCATACGGGGGGCGAAGGGACTGTCGCGTCGTGTGTGGTCTTCGATGCCGAGGGGGCGGTAAAAAATGACTATCGCCGCTTCAATATCGAAGGTATTACACCTGGGGATGATTACGCGGCGATGGAGCAGGTGTTAACACGTCGTTTCGAGCGTTTGACTAAGGGTGAGGGCAAGCTCCCCGATATTCTTCTAATCGACGGGGGCAAGGGACAGCTGACGCAAGCAGCCAATGTACTTGCTCGATTCGACCTCGATTCATTGCGCGTGCTTGGTATTGCCAAGGGGATAAGTAGGCGGGCAGGCCAAGAAACATTGTTCTTGAAAGAGGGCGAGCGCTTCAAGGAGATAGCAATCGCAACAGAATCACCTGCGTTACACCTCCTGCAACAGGTTCGCGACGAGGCGCACCGATTTGCGATCACCGCGCACCGTCAGCGAAGAGGCAACGCCCGAAAGCGCTCGCAGCTCGAAGATATTCCGGGGTTGGGCCCTAAGCGGCGGCGTGATTTGTTAAAACACTTCGGCGGGCAGCAGGGGCTTAAGCGCGCAGCAGAAGCCGAGATCGCGAAAGTAGGCGGCATTAGCGAAAAACTCGCCGCCTCTATCTACGAGCATTACCATGTCGATTGACAAAGTCGTGTGGCGCGGCAGATTGCGTTGGGCTGCGGTAGGGCATAGTCGCGCCACCTTGTGTAGAATAGCGTTGCACAACATTCATCACAGCGCCAAGCACGACGAGAATTAAAATGACTAACTGGGCAAACCTCGCGTCTCTTAGCCGCATCGCACTGATTCCGCTTATCGTCCTCTGTTATCAGGCCGATTTTGCCGGTGCGGAGGTTGTCGCCGCTAGTCTTTTTATTATAGGCAGCATTACCGACTGGCTCGATGGCTATCTCGCGCGGCGCCTCAACTTGGGCTCGCCCTTCGGTGCATTTCTCGATCCTGTCGCCGACAAGCTGTTTGTTACGGCAATCCTCATTTTGCTTCTCGCTACTTATAGTGACTTGTTGGTTCCTGCGATGCTTATTGTGGCGCGTGAAATTACAATCTCTGCGCTGCGAGAATGGATGGCGACCAAAGGCCTTAGGGATCTTGTCGCCGTGGCTTGGGTTGGCAAGCTAAAGACAACGCTGCAAATGATTGCGATTACCCTGCTGCTTGGTACAAGTCCGTCGGCAATGCCGCTTTTATTTCACTTGGGTCTTGGATTGATTTGGGTGGCGGCTGCATTGGGCGTGTGGTCTATGTTGTCCTATTTAATGGCAGCTAAGAGCGAAATGTTTAGCGGTGATAAGAGCATGCGAGGCGAGTAAATATTTAATATCGCGAGGATTTCTCGTAAAGTCACTGCCCAATGCGATCAGAGCTTGACTTGCCACGGTTTGGCATTAAAATAGCGCTCTCTCTGGATGGCAACAGGCCCCTGTCATCGGAATAATCCTAGCGGTTATTCACAGAGTCGATGAAACACTTGTAGGTTTGAAGTGATGATTCAACACTCTTGCACTTGCTTGAGTGACCAGATAAAGCGGGAATAGCTCAGCTGGTAGAGCACGACCTTGCCAAGGTCGGGGTCGCGAGTTCGAATCTCGTTTCCCGCTCCAATCTCTTTTCTCTCCCTGTGAAATAGTTGACGCAATATGCTGCGTTTCATTCATACGGGTTTGAATTAGTAATCGTGCTTTAGCAGAAAAAGAATGCCTCACGGGGCGTGGTTTGCTATAGTTCGGCCACGCATAAGAACGTGATACGGCTGGGTGGCAGAGTGGTCATGCAGCGGACTGCAACTCCGTTAACGCCGGTTCGATTCCGACCCCAGCCTCCATTCACATTCTCTATGTCCCTGCAGCAGTTGCGGTAAAACCGAGTTGCACGGTTTGCTAAGAGTCTCATTAAAGACTCTACCCGCTAGGCAGTTCAAGCCCCCAGCCCGGGTGGCGAAATTGGTAGACGCAAGGGACTTAAAATCCCTCGCCTGAAAGGGCGTGCCGGTTCGATTCCGGCCCCGGGCACCATCTAGATCTATAAGCTAAAACCCTCTTCTTTGCCATTCACATTCACGGTATAGAGACCGGATTCCAATCCGACTGTATCGAGACGTATGTGTGTTTCGAAAGGCTCTATTATTGCAATGCAAGTTTCAGCGGGACCCATCTTGGTTTCCGCAAGCGCGACAGTGAACGAAAAGCCATCCCTAAATATAGCGGGATTTTGCAGTTCTACACACGGCACCGATTTATTCCCTCTTACAACTATGCTCACTTGTGGAGGTAAAGACTTTGTCATGATGACAGTGACGCTATCAACAAATACTAGTGGGCTCGGCTCCGCCTCGAGCACAGTAAAATTGCCGTTGGTATCAAGTGCCAATTGAATATCATTGTAATAATGAGTTTCACCCTTAATTAAGGCGGCGGTTTGCGGGATTTGCAGAATGCCTTCTTTAAATGTCGCAGGCTGCGCAAATCCCGTCGAACTGAATAGGAAGGCCGAAACTACGGCTAAAGCTTGAAGAAAGGAACATGTAAAGCTGGATGCCTTCATAGTCTTGCTCCTAAAAAATTTGGTATTTGGCTATTGAGGTTAATACTTACATTCAAAATAGGAAATCTTTATAAGCAAAAGAGGCGTGTTTTTTGAGGGGCGGGGAAGAAGGGGTAACGCGACAAGAGCTAGGTTCTCGCCGGAAATAGACTAGTGTACCCGTCGAGTTAATTAGAGAGAAAACCGTTCACGTAGAAAATAGGCGATGCCATCTTTGTGATTGTGTCCAATTACCGAAGTGGCAGACTGCTTTACGATGTCGCGCGCGTTCTCCGGCGCGTAACTTTCGTCAGCAAGTTCGAACATACTCAGGTCGTTATCTCCGTCGCCAAAGCAAATTATGTTGCTCGCGCCCAATTGCACTTTGAGTGTAGTCACTGCTGCGCCTTTGCTTGCTAAGCAATGGTGAACATCCATCCAACGAAAAGATTCGCCCTCGATAGCAGGGCCAGAGTACGTGACAAGGTTTGGATGGTTATCGACTTTTCTCCAGATATCGGTAATGTCCGCAGCCGAACCGATCATACTTATGTTGGTTACCTGGCTATCTGCCGGCAGCGCATCAAGTGGGAAAAGTTTAGCCTCTGTACCCGTATAGTGTTTGCTGATCAGATTTTCCTCGACAGTATGCCGCGGTGTCGCGTGGTAGATAAAGTGATTGCTTGTGTCTATAGCATGCACAAAAGGCGTAATTCCTTGGCTCAGAGCAGCGTCGATAACGGTCGCTATCTCATTGTTGGTGAGCAAGTTCTCCAGCGTCAGCTCGCTATTAAGGGGGTCCCATATGGTCACGCCATTGGTATAGATTTGCGGGAGGTCGAAATCATGCCCTTTGAGAATCGTTCTGGCGGAAAGCATGGTTCGGCCTGTGGCCACTGTATAGGCGATGTTTTTGTCTTTGAGTAGACCTAGAGTCTCTTTAGTGAAAGGCGATATTACCGATGCGTCGTTGAGGAGTGTGCCATCTAAATCGAAAAAAATGAGATCCATTGAGTGTTTTATCGTCCTGTAATCTATAAATCGCCGACTAGTGCTAATCGGGTCTTAAACCTTTGCTCGTCAACTAGGGTAAACGCTAATTAGCAGCACTGAGATCTAAGCTTAGCGATCGAATTCGCAAGACGGTAGAGAGGCTTAGATCTCACCGCGTCGAGCCGACTGAATCATGTGATCTGCCGCTCTAAATGCTAACGCCATAATTGTCATTGTTGGCTGGCCGCGTCCCGACGTCACAAGGCTCGAACCATCGCAAATAAACAGATTTGAGACATCGTGCGAGCGATGATATTTGTCGACAACGGAACTCGCCGGATCATTGCCCATTCTGCAGGTCCCGAGCAGGTGAACATTTCCTTCTTGGCCGTTTTTCGGATAGCTACCTGCCTGTCGAATGGCGCCGGCAGCCTCCATGAGCTCGCCTGTTTTATCGAAGAAAAATTTCATTGTTGCAAGATCGTCAGGGTGATCCATGTACGTGCAACGTAAAGCGGGTCGGCCCCACTTATCTTTCAGTGTGGGGTCAAGCGTCACTGTGTTAGTCGCTAGCGGAAGCGATGTCGTGTGGCCATCGAAGGCGGCGGTATGAGTGAATTCTTGCTCAAGGTCTTTCTTGTAGTCTGCTCCCCATTTAGGGCCGCCGAACATCCCGCTCATAAGCGCGGAATTAAGTGGCGTTCCGCGAGCATAGTGTCTGCCATCGATGCCCCCGCCGCCATAAAACCCAAGGCTCGGGTTTAACTCATAGAAGTCATGAATAACGCGAGTTGCAGGGATGCTCTTGTAGGCGTTGACGGGTTGGGGGAAAAGCCCGACGACAGATGTGTAACCATTAAACATTAAATTCTGGCCGACAAAACCGCTAGAGTTGCAGAGTCCCTGAGGATGCTGATCGGAAGCCGAAAGCAGCAGCAAGCGCGGTGTTTCGGCGCCATTTGCACAAAGAACTACCGCCTTTGTGCGCTGCGCGAATTCGTTACCTTCGGCATCCCAATACACTACCTCGTCGGCCTTGCCATCGGCGCCGGTGGTTACGCGAGAGACGGTGCAGCCGGTGCGTAACTCACAATGCCCGCTGGCGAGCGCAAGAGGGATCATAGTCGCCATCGAGGAAGATTTAGCATTGACCTCGCAGCCGAAGCCATTGCAAAAGCCGCAATGAATGCAGGCAGGGCGACCATTGTGTGGCTCTGAGAGAATCGCCACGGGTGCAGGATAGGGATTCAGTCCTAGTTTTTTTCCGGCGCGCTCAAGAAGTACATCTGAGCCCTTAATGGGCATGGGTTTGCAGGGGTAATCCTGCGATCTCGGTGGGTCCCAAGGACCTTGAAGGCCTGATACGCCAATCTCCCAATCGACTTTCGTATAATAGGGTTCAAGCTCTTCGTAGCTAATGGGCCAGTCGGCGAAGTTTGTGCCGGCAATGGTTCCGCGCACACTCGCCTCTTTGAAGTCGATGGGCCGCAAGCGCCAAAAATTTCCAGAAAAATGAACGCTACTTCCTCCCACATTGTGTGCATAACCCAGCGCGGCCTCGGCCGGTTTTGCTGTGTCGGTTGCGGACTTTCTGAACGTCTGTGGATGCCCTTGTTTGCTGCCCCAAATAAGGCCGCCGTTGTAGTCATAGCTCCACTCGTCGTGCCTAAAATCGCCGGCCTTAAGATGTGGGCCTTGCTCTAAGACGACGACTGAGAAACCTGCACTAGAGAGCTCCTTCGCCATGACTCCGCCGGCAGCGCCGGAGCCAACGATGACGAAGTCTACAGTCTCGCGCGTGGGATAAGTTACCGATGTTTGCTGTTGAGCCATGCGGGTTATTCTCCCTTCGCCAAATGATCTGCATCATAGAAGCCATACGGCTGTGTCCACACATGTCGGTCCTCGAAACCAATCAGTTGCCAACCTAGCTCGTCTTTATTGCCGCCGTATTCGGGCAGTGAAAACATCGCTGAGATGACAAGAAAGCGAATCGTCGCAAAAAATTCGGTCTCTTCAATTTGAGTGAGTAGGCTGTCCTGCTGGACAGACGTAAGGTCGGCGAACAAGGCGGTATCATAAAGTGCAGCGGTGTTGGCTTGGAGATCTGCGAGGCCTGAGCGCAGAGTCTGTCTCTGTCGCTCGAATGCGTCGGCTATTACGTTATCGATAAAATAGACGGCACCAGCTTCGCGCGCACCGGGGGTTTCGTCGGTGGGAATGATGCGGGCAGCAATCGCGTCGTATTCCCGCGCTTCGACGGCGCTTAAGGTAGCGAAATCCCCGCCGTTAAGCCGCGTCTCATTTGCACGGCTGCAGGCAGTAAGGACCATGGGAAAGGTGAGGGTAATGCACGAGGCCTTCATTGCGGCGCCGCTTGATCTGAGGAAGGCCCGCCTGCTTAGCTCGGCTTGGATCATGTCCTGCTCCTTCTTATGGCGCAAATTTTGTATTTTGCGCATGCTGGGATAAGAGGTGTTGTTCGCGAGCCGAGTGGTTTGGCAGTTAACTAGTCGAGCAGACCGAAACCCATTCTGCCGCGTTCGACCCTGTGCCCAACGTCGAGCACATATTCTGGGCCGATAGAAGCAATGGTCGGCGTGCCGCTGCCCATCATGGCGATGGTGAGTTCGCGGTTGAGAAGGCTTAGCACGCGCTCCACGCCAGCTTGGCCAAAGGCGCCTAGTCCCCAACAATAGGGTCGGCCAATGCCCACAGCGGTTGCTCCCAGCGATAGCGCTTTATAGATATCCGTGCCACGTCGGAAGCCGCCGTCGACAATAATTGGGATTCGGCCGTTCACGGCAGCGACGATTTCTGGCAAGCACTCGATTGTTGCGCGCTCCGTTTCTACCGCGCGGCCACCGTGATTAGACACGACGATTCCGTCGGCGCCATGTTGCACCGCAAGTGCTGCATCTGTGCCTACCTCGATCCCTTTGATGAGCACTTTCATGTTGGTGACTTCTTTCATGCGTCCGATAACGCTCCACGTCAGAGAGGAGTCATTGAGCATGACGCCTTTCATGTCGAGCCCTTTAAATATGGGTTTAGCTTGTCCCTTGTGGCACACGCTGCAGTCGCGGTCGTCTTCGCGCATGAGCAGCGATTGGGTCTCAGTATTGCGCCCGCCTGGCAAATCGATTGTTAGGCACACTGCAGTGCAGCCAGCTGCTTCTGCTCGCTGCAGCATAGCCACTGTGTTTGCCCAGCGGTTGGTTGGGTAGAGCTGAAACCAGATCGGTGCGTCACGGGCTTCTGCGACGTCCTCAATTGCCGTTGATGACTGTGTAGACAGAATCATATGGTGCCCGACGGCTTTTGCAGCGCGTGCCGTGCCAAGCTCTGCTTCGGCATGATAGGCGCCCTGGCTGCCGACGGGGCAGATGATAATCGGCGATTTCGCCTGTGTGCCTAGAATATCGATACTCAGATCAGGTGAGCTAACATCGACTAGCCTGCGCGGACGGATTTGAAAACGTGTAAAACCGGCACGGTTGGCCCGTAAAGTTGCATCGCTATCGACACCGGTGTTGAGATAGCCAAAATGCGCGGGCGGAATTTTCTCACGCGCGAGCGCTTCCATTTCGAATACGTTGATCACCTCTGAAGGGTCGGTGAGTCGTGCACCGAGCGTTTCTTCAACCTCCTGAGCAAAGGCTGAGTATTCTGTAAGAAGGGGGCTGGCGGCTAGGTATTTTAGAAATTCTCGTCTGCTTTTCATGGTGCTCTCTTTGTTCGTGATTCGCTATATTTGGGTTACAGATTGCTCGAGTATGGTTCTATTCGCTAAGAGTTAACACTAATCTAATAATGACGCCGAAACTAGTAGGTTTGACGCTGATTGTCTACCCATGCGCATGGGGCTGGAGTAGATCAATGGCCACCGCGACCGCAATTTCTGGCTTCGCAAGGGGCCAGCCATTGGGTACACTCCAGTGATCATAATGACCAAGCCATTTAAGAGAGGACACACTTTTGCTATACAGTCTTGATAACGTCTCACCCCAAACCCAAGGCGACGATTATTATGTTGCAGACACGGCCACTGTATTAGGTAATGTCATCTTAGAGAAAGACGCGAGCGTGTGGTTCGGCGCAGTGGTGCGTGGTGATACTGAGACGATTACGATAGGCGAGCGCAGCAACGTGCAAGACTGTTCGGTGCTGCATGCTGATACTGGTTTTCCACTTGTGATTGGCAGCGATGTGACTATCGGGCATAAAGTCATGTTGCACGGCTGCACTATTGGCGCCGGCAGTCTCATCGGAATCAATGCGGTGGTGTTAAACGGCGCGGTGATAGGCAAGGGCTGTTTGATCGCAGCGAACGCGCTAATTACCGAAGGGATGGTTGTCCCCGACGGCGCCGTTGTTATGGGCGCGCCGGGAAAGGTTCGCGGCGAATTGGATGAAGCGCGCAAACAAGCGCTTATCGACTCGGCGACTCATTATGTCGACAATGCTAAGCGCTTTAAAGCAGGCTTAAAGAGGCTTCCTTAAAGAGCGCGCCGAGGATTCAGCACCGAATAGCCCTGCACCGAATAGGGCTTGTTGCTGTAACTATCGACGATTGATTGCACCGCGGTTACGCCGACATCTTGCCTGACATTGAGGTGCGAATAAGAGCTGATCTGAGTCATCATGATTCCGATCATATTCTCAACAGGATCGACCCAAAAAATCGTGCCCCATGCGCCGCCCCAGGTAAAAGATCCTGGGGTAATGGGATCCCTCGCAACGCCTGCGTCATTTAAAATACCGAAGCCTAATCCGAAATTGTAGCCTGGCCCGCGAATGTAAATATCGTGATCGGCGCTGTGATTAGAGATCATCAGGTTGACAGTCTTGGGGCTAAGTAGCTGAACCCTCCCTAGCTTTCCGCCATTAAGAAGCATCTGGCTAAACCGCCAATAGTCACTCGCTGTGGAAAACAAACCGGCGACGCCGCCGTAATAGTCACTGCCAAAAAACGGCACGCTGCTGTATTCGGGCGTGCGGAAAACCTCAATAGTTTTGTTCGGTCCGGTTGGCGAGTAAACCGTTGCTACGCGATCACGCTTCTCGGCCGGGACTACATAGGACGTATCGTTCATAGCGAGCGGATCTAAAATTCGCTCTTGTAAGAAATCCTTTAGCGGCTCGCCTGAAATTCGTTCAACAAGTAATGCAACATAGTCGGTAGAACTGCCGTACTGCCAGTCTTCGCTAGGGTGAAAGGCAAGCGGAAGCGGCGCGCGTTTAATCAACGTTGCCTCTAGGCTGCTTTCTCGGCCGAGTAGCGCTTGTTCGTCTTCGGTTAATAATTCGCGAGCAGGGTCTAATCCCGTTGTGTGCGCCAAGACATCACGCACGGTGATCGGCTGTCGAGGCGTCATTCGATGAACGCCTGCGTCGTCTTGAATAAGCACTTGCTTGCCGGCGATTTCGGGAATCCATTTGGTCACGGGGTCGGTGAGCAAAAAGCGGCCCTCTTCGTAGAGCATCATTAGCGCGGTTGAGACGATAGGCTTGGTCATCGACATAATGAAGAAGATCGTGTCTTCGGTCATCGGTGTGTCGCTTTCTTTGTCGCGCCAACCCTGGGTTTCAAGATGAACGACTTTGCCGTCGCGCGCGACCAGGGTGACAGTTCCAGCCAGCTGATTTGCATCGATATAGCGCTGCATAGCCGCGGGCAATCTCTCGAGTCGATCGCTAGAGAGGCCGACGCTTGCCGGGCTCGATCGAGGCAGCGACTGAGCCCACGCGCTGGCATTGAGCAATAGGCTGAGCACAGCGATAAGCAGAGCTCTCATTGTGTGCTGACAAACTGGTCTGAAACGGGTCTTGCGCATGGTTATTCCTCCATGGAACATTCCTGTTTTGCTGTTGTTATTTCGTCAACGAATGAGCGAAGCTCGAAATGTCGCGTACAGTTGCATGGTAAACATCGGGGATGACTGAAACGAAAGAGCAGTCTGCTGCGTGGCACGTGCCGTGCACGGTGCGACCAACTGTCGACACACCTGCCTGCAACAATTTGCGGTAATGAGCGAGTCCTTCGTCACGTAAGGGGTCTAGTTCGTTAACCGAAATGACATGAGGCGGCAAGCCACTCAGCTCCTCGAGACTCGCATGATAAGGCCAAGCAAGAGGGTTGGTTGCGTTTTCGCCTGTAGGATCGTAAGGCTTAACCATTGCACCCATGGTATTCATGTCGAGGAAATACGCGTCGTTTTCAACAAGTGAAGGCAGCTCTTCAGGTTTGGTGGCATACAGGCCTGAGATATAAGGGCACTGCGCATAGACGCCGGATATCTCTGCTAGCCAGCCTTCTTTTTTTGCAAGCATCGTTGTCGCCAAAGAGAGATTGCCACCGCCAGATTCGCCGCTCATGATCAAATTCGAAATGCCTAAATTATTGCGGTTGGCTGCTACCCACTGTGCGGCGTCGGCGCAGTCGTGTAAGCCAGCTGGGAAAGGGTGATTGCCCAGCGCGCCAGCTGCATTGCGAAACTCGACCCCGACGACGACCAAGCCCGTTGAGGCGAGCTCGCTTCGCCATCGGCTGTAGTTCGCATCGGCGGCGGTAAGGATGACCATGCCGCCGCCGTGTGTGTGAACAACACAGGGCAGAGGCGTGCTGTCACTCGAGTGGCCCGCTGGGCTGTGAATAAATAGTTTGATCTCGTTATCGTCGCGACCGGTAATCGTCTCTTCACGCGCATCGACAGGGCTTGCTGGGACGCCTTGACTGCCAAGCACCGCGAACATTGTCTGCCATGCTTGTTCGGCCGCGGTCGAATAGGCGATACAATCGGCCACGTCGCTTTCACCACTGACAGGGGGCTCTGCAGCTTGCCCCGCAAGCCCCAGGTGACTCAAAGCAGCGGCGAGTCTGGGGTCAGTACGTGGGTCTGTACCGAGACTCATACTTGGATCCCCAAGACGACCGGGGAGTTGATTCGCTTTTGAATTGCTCATGCTTAAGCTCTCGTTCGCTTCTGATTGATAATATAGCTAGGTCACATGATGACTGTTTCGTTTAATCTGCCGCTAGCGCGATGTCTTCGCGGATCGTTTTCGTTGCCCAATAATAGTGCAGGGCACACCAAATATTTACCAGTACTGTTAGTGACATCGCGTAACGAAGCGCGTCATTGCCAAACGTGGGAGTCAGCCAATCGCTAACAAAGCCGGTCACCATTGGGCCTAAACCCAATCCGATGAGGTTTAAGACGAACAGCAAAATAGCAGAGGCCATTGCGCGCATGCGGATACCTACCAAAAAATGCGTTGCTGCAATGCAAGGTGCGAGGTAAAAGCCGCCGAAGAATACGGGTAAAAGATAGAAAAACGCGGCGCTGTAGCCGTCAGGCATGACAATAAAAGTAATAAGCGCGAGCGGAATCGCGGCGACAGTTGAGATAAAGGGTACCCAAATATACCAGCGCATGTCGCCATGCTGATTCGACTTGCGGTCAGAATACCAACCACCAAAAAATGTCCCTGCTAATCCTCCGATGCCCGCGATAAGTCCATAGTAAAGGCCTATATCGAGAATCGGCATGTCGTGGATACGACCGAGAAACAGTGGCATAAAGTTACCCATGCCGTAGGTAACGAAGGCATGCAGCGCGCAGGCGAAACTAAGATGTTTGAATGATTTACGCGAAGCGAGAATTCTCATCACTTTAAAGAAGCCCGGCGGCGCTATGTCGCGGCGACTTTCGGCCATGCCACGTGGCGGCTCTTTTATGACAAATCGGACTACAAAGGCGAGAACCAAACCGGGTAGGCCAACAACAATGAAAGCGGTCCGCCAGTCAAAATACTGCACGAGATAAGCACCGCCGACGGTGCCTACAAGAATGCCGCCATAAACGCCAAGAGAATAAATTGAAAGTGCAGTTGCGCGCTGTGCTGCCGGAAATATGTCCGACACGATTGAGTGCGCTGGGGGAGAGCCGCCGGCTTCGCCTATTCCGACACCGACTCTGGCCAAAAATAGCTGGCCGAAGTTTTGCGCGAAACCACACGCAGCGGTCATCAGACTCCATGTTGCGACGGAAATAGCAATGACGTTACGACGATTACTGAGATCAGCGAGGCGAGCGATAGGAATGCCCAAGACGGTGTAGATTAGGGCGAAAGCAATACCTGAGAGGGCGCCAAATTGGCCGTCACTTAGCTGCAGATCCTCAATAATATAGGCGGCGAGAACATTAATCACCTGTCTGTCGACAAAATTAGAAATATAGACTGTGGTGAGAATACCTAGGACAAGGTAGCGATAGAAAGGCTTTGAGTAGGCGGCTATCGTGTTTTCGCGGCGTAGTTCTTTGGCTTGATCGGTAGTGCTCACAGCTTCGGTCATGCGGGTATTCTCCCTTGTTTTTAGACAGACGCGCACTTGAGTATCACACAAGCTCCGTGAATGACCAACCCTATTACCTGCAGGTCGGGTTGCGTGAAGAATCTTTGTATTTGATCGAGTCGATAGTTCTTCCAATCCTCTTTAGGGCCTCTGACAGTCTAGTAAAACCATGCTATCTTTTGACGCCTAATAAAAAGGAATAGCAATGCAAGATCCCGTTTGGACCTCCGTCATACCACCGCTTTTGGCGATTGGTCTCGCGATAGCGACGCGCCAGGTAATTCTGTCGCTCAGCATCGGGCTCTGGATGGGAGCTTGGCTGCTCGGATCGGGCAATCCTCTCGTGGCGATTCCGCAGGCAATTGATGCAGTGATCAATGTGTTTACCGATCCAGGTGATACACGAGTTTTAGTCTTTACTTTGGTCATTGGCGGTCTAATCGCAACGATCGAAAAGTTAGGAGGCGTTAGGGGATTCATCCACCTATTGCAGGAAAAAAAATGGGTCACCGGTTCAGGAGGAGCGCAGTGGCTTGCCTTCGGAACTGGCGTCGTAGTCTTCATCGAATCTAATATAACCCTTCTTATTGCCGGCGCGATCTCAAGGCCACTTTTCGACCGCTATCGCGTCTCGCGTGAAAAGTTGGCGTATATTATCGACGCCACCTCTGCACCGATTTGTGTATTGATTCCACTAAATGCTTGGGGCGCGGTCATCGTTAGCTTGTTAGCGTCCAGCGGCATAGAAAATCCGATCGATGTTTTTATTGGTGCAATACTTCTCAATTTTTACGCTATTTTTGCGGTACTGGTGTGCGCGCTTGTGATCTGGTCGGATTTTGATATTGGCCCGATGCGCGCAGCGCAGAAACGCACTGCGGAGGGGAGATTTCTTTGGCCTAACGCCACGCCGATGGTCGATCCAAGCCTCATCGAGGCTGAGCAGAGCAGGCAACCACAGGACTCGGCAAAGCTGATGTTGCTGCCGGTCTTGGCGTTGGTGCTGAGCATGCCTCTCGGTCTCTTTATAACGGGCGAGGGCGACCTCACGGCAGGGTCTGGCTCCACCTCGGTGCTGTGGGCTGTGTTAATCGCGTTGGGCACGGCTTGGGCAATTGTATTGGGCTCGAGACGCGCGACGTTGGAGACGCTGATGCAACTCTTTCTAAAAGGCGCAGGGGGTTTATTGCCAGTCGCAATGATCCTACTATTCTCTCTCGCTTTGGGCGATGTTGCGAATGCACTCGGTACGGGAGTGTTCGTCGCGCAATTAGCGCAAGAGACCATTCCGAGTGCGCTGCTATTGCCTCTCTTGTTTTTGTTATCAGCGTTTATTGCTTTCTCTATTGGCTCTAGTTGGGGCACCTTCGCTATTATGATCCCCCTCGCGATGCAGATTGTTGCCGCGTTGGATATGAATGCGTCTGTCTTTTTAGCCGCGGTCTTGTCCGGTGCGGTATTTGGTGATCACGCGTCGCCAATCAGCGACACCACCGTGGTCGCTTCGATGGCAGCGGCTACTGATCATATTGATCACGTGCGTACACAGCTCCCCTACGCGCTCATTAGTGCGGGCTTGGCCACTGTGGCTTTTTTTGTAAGCGGCTTAGTTTTGCTATGAGGGCAATTCAGGAAATCAACTATGATGAATTTTAGTCGTATAGGCTGGCAAGAAGCACGAGCAATGCTCGCTGAATACGGAGAGGACGGGGTACATATTGTTGATGTACGAGACGAAGGCGCTTACGAGGCTGGGCATGTGGAGAATGCGATACATTTGAGTGGCAGTAACGTCGCAGAATTCGTGCAAACCGCCGACCCAGATAAGCCGGTATTAGTTTATTGCTACCACGGTAATTCGAGTCAGAGCGCCGCAGCCTATCTGGCAGAGCAGGGATTCGACGCGGCGTACAGTATCGACGGGGGGTATGAGACCTATCACGATAAGTTGACGGTTTAATTAGGTTGATCGGCTTTTTCAAACGCGCGTTTAGCGGTGAGTGCTGTGACCATATACAACAGGTTTAGTAGCGCCCAACCAAAGATTTCAAAAGACCAAAGGGCGTGCGCAGCAGGGTCGATAGTGCGGGCGCCAACGATCCACCCACTCCACAACACGAGTATGGCAATGGGGAAAGCAGCAACCAGCCGCCAGCCCCGGCGCCACTGCCGCCACGCGGCGATTGTAAGCGCTGCGCTGGAGGTTAGAGTAAGGAAGACGATTATAAGCATGACCGTATCCCAGAGAGGCAGCGACTCACCTTCGGCGCCAAACGCGTGAGTAGTCAATAGAGTGCAGGGCAATCCGATCAGTATTGGAAAAAGGTCAATCTTTCGCATAGAGGGCTCGTAACAAAATATAACGCAGTAGCGGTGAGTTGCGACAAGCGTACCCTAGCAGAGGCTGCGAACGCAAAGTCAACTTAGTCACCTCAATGAATCGATAAAATTTAGAAGCAGTAATGGAGCAGTATGAGCAGTAAAGAAGGATTAGGTTTGCCAGCAAAAATACCGAGCAATAAAGATTACGAAAACCTCGTTGATCTTAACTACCAACTCTACAACGGGCTTTTTTTGACCCTCCCTCTCGATGAGATTGAGCAGACAGGAATGTTGCTGCCTCTTCTCGAAGCGCGCGCGCAAAAGGGATTAAGTCAAGGCGACGAGCCAGCGCAAATTCTTGAAGATTTTTTTACAACGCATCGACCTCATCTCGATGAGCAAGGCCGGATTCATTTTTTGTTTAGAGTGATCAAATATGTCGAAAGGCAGGTAGTGTTGGTCGACGCCTTGGAAGACGCGGCTTACCCTCATGTTCACAAAACCGAAACCAAAAATGTACTCCGACAATTAACCGAGCGCGTGAAGGCCGATGGTCTGCAAGAACAATTTGATAAGGTGTTGGAGAACTTTGGCAGCAAGGTGATTCTGACTGCGCACCCGACTCAGTTTTATCCTGGACAAGTACTCGCGATAATTACCGACCTCGCTGCGGCGATTAGACAGCAGGATATAGCAACATCACGCGATCTTCTGCAACAACTTGGCAATACACCATTCTTCAACAGCGAAAAGCCGACACCTTATGATGAGGCGACTAATCTCAGTTGGTATCTTGCCAATATTTTCTATGATGCTATAGGCGGCATTATGGACAGCTTCGACACCCAGCTTGCTGATCGCGTCGATTCTCCGAATCAGCTTTTAAGCGTTGGGTTTTGGCCGGGCGGAGATCGCGATGGCAATCCTTTCGTGAATGTTGGTGTTACGCTCAAAGTTGCTGACAAACTGCGGTCACTGATTATGAGTTGCTATCACAGCGACGTGCGTGAATTAAAGCGTAGGCTAAGCTTTAAGGGTGTGTATAAGCAGCTAGACGAGTTGGAGCGTAAACTGCTTAAAGAAATTACGAAGCCCTGTAAAACCGATTTAACATTGGCAGGTATGATTGAAACAATAGGTCAGATCGAGCAAACCGTGAAAGAGTCCTACCAAGGTCTTTACGTCGAATTGCTAGAGTCTTTTAAACATAAAGTGAGTGCCTTTGGTTTTCATTTCGCTAACCTCGATATACGACAAGATTCGCGAGTCATCCACCGCAGCTTTGACACCGCCCGATCGCTGTATCCAGAGTATTTTCCCGCCGATTTCGATTCTTTGGATGAGGCCTCTCAGATTGCCGCGATGCTTGCGCTGCGCACGCCAGAGCAATTATTAGAGTTTAATGAACAACTCGTTCCTGATGCGCTTGAGCTCGATACCTTGGAGTCGTTGCGTGCGATAGCAACGATTCAGCAGCGTAACGGGGAAACCGGTTGCCATCGTTACATTATCAGCAACTGCAGAGGTGCTATTGATATCGCACGAGTGAAGGCGCTGTCGCATTTAGTAGGGTGGAAAGCGGCGCAGCACACGGTGGATATCGCTCCGCTTTTTGAAACAATCGATGACCTCGCGCGCGCAGGAGCGAGCATGACTAACCTCTATTCCTTTGCCGATTATCGCGCCCACTTAGCGCGTCGAAGCGATCGACAAACCGTGATGCTTGGTTTCTCGGACGGCACCAAAGACGGTGGTTACCTCATGGCAAACTGGGCTATCTACCGCGCGAAAGAAGACTTAACCGCAGTATCTCGTGCAGCAGGAGTCGAGGTTGCCTTTTTTGATGGGCGCGGTGGACCGCCAGCGCGTGGGGGCGGCAGTACCTACGAGTTTTACGCAGCATTGGGTAAAAACATCGAAAGTAATCAGATTCAATTGACCGTACAGGGGCAGACGGTGAGTTCCTATTACGGCAACTCGGAAGCGGCGACGCATAATTTGCGGCAGTTACTCGCAGCCGGTCTTGAGAATAATCTTTACGACAGGCCCGAGCGCGAATTGAACGAAGGCCAGCGCAGTTTGATACAGGAACTCGCGGGCATAAGCTACGACCGCTACAAAGCGTTTAAGGCCCACCCTCTGTTTATCCCGTATCTCGAAGAAATGAGCACGCTTAAATACTACGGTCGCACGAATATTGGTAGCCGCCCAACGAAGCGCGGCGGTTCCGAGGGGCTTAAGTTTGAAGACCTGCGGGCGATTCCCTTTGTCGGTGCCTGGGCACAGTTGAAACAGAATGTCCCAGGCTATTACGGCTTGGGGACAGCGCTGCAGTCGCTTGAAAATGCCGGCCGTTTAGATGAATGCAAGGCGCTCTATCAGAACTCTAAGTTTTTTAAAGCGCTCGTAGACAACAGTATGCAGAGCATGAGCAAGTCGAATTTCGAGCTTACCGCCTATATGGGTAAACATCCGCGTTTCGGAGAATTTTGGCAGCAAGTGCACGCAGAGTTTGAGCTAAGCGTTGAGATGGCGCTCAAAATCTCGAATCAATCCATACTTCTTGAAGACAATCCGACGAGTAGGCTCAGTATTGCGCTAAGGCAAAAATTGGTATTGCCATTGCTCGTTATTCAGCAGTATGCGCTCACGCGCGCACAGCAATTGGAAGGCGTTGTAGCAGAGGATAATCGAGAAGAATCGGCTGAAGCGGCGCTTTATGCGCTCTATGAAAAAATGGTTATGCGCAGCCTGTTTGGTAACGTCAACGCTTCACGCAATTCGGCCTAGGATAGCGTAAAAACGAGCAAGCTTCTGCTGCGAGTATATCGCGGCAGAAGCTTGACTGCGGTTTAGCCCTAAAGCCTCGAGTCTAGAAGCCAAACATCCGCGAATTGCATCGCGGAGTCCAATTTAGCTTCGATTTCTTTGGTATCCCTGCCAAGTTTTTGCATTGCGGTAGTAGCACCATGAAGTGACCAAACGTTATTGGGATGGTCATCCATATCGAGTTCGTATTCTGCGAGAGCGGCGTCATAGGCACCTAGAGCCAGGTAGGCGGCGCCAAGCCAGTGCCTAGGCGAAAAAGGGAGTGGCTCAGGTTCGTCGTAGTTGAGGCTGTCGTAATACCGTGTGGCGCGTCGGAATGCTTCAGCAGCGCCCTCAATATTCCCAGCGTCCCATTTAATTTGCCCGTCGAGTATCCCTGCGAGCGCGCCAATGATGTTTTTCCCATCGTGGAATCGGAAACGCGCCGTAGTCGTCTCAGTAAGGTCTAGCAGCACGGTAAGCGCTGCGCTCGCCCGGTCGCCATCGTCTTGTTTTAGAGCAGCGTAACCTTGCGAGAAGAGATACATGCTGCGATTTACATCACCGTTTGGTTCATTGTCTAGCGCCAGTACTTCGTCATAGCGACCGAAACGCACGAGGCTCATTGCGTGCATCGCGCTATTGCCATTGAGTTTTGCTAAGTCTTTCGACGCCTGAATTGAAGAAGCGCTCGCGCCGCCCATCGCTGCCGCGTAATAAAGCATCGTTAGATTATGCGTAGGATAAATCGCCACGCCTCGGGCAATCGCAGCCTTTTGGTCAGAGTGCCACGCAATTGTGTTGGCCCTGACTGCCTCTTCCCACAGTCCCATCTCATTCCATGTATGGCTGGGCATGTGATTGATGTGACTCGCGCCTGGGATTGCGGTGCCTAAAAATTGGGCGCACGGTGCGGCGAGCTCCGGCGTAGGTGTCGATTCGGTTGCATGCACATAAAGGTGGCACGCACCGGGGTGCGTTATATCTCGCGCAAGAACGCTTTCGAGCACGCCGTGAAGTCTTATGACATTAGGGTCTTCTAAACGCCGGTACCCGCGTCTTTCCTCGAGCAGGAATAGGGCGTCCGCGTAGAGCGTGGCGATATTAAGATCATTAGGGTATTTCCGCGAAAGGCCTGCCATGGTGTCGGCGTAGGCTTGGTCTTGAATGCGGCGCTTTTCCGGATCGTAATTATCGATATAGCGTGATTCTAACGAGCGAACGAGGTCGGCCTCCTTTTCGTTCGCGCTATCAATCAATGCTAGTGCCTTCTTTAGGGCTGCAAGGGCGCGTGGTGCATCGGCCGTGGTCATCGCGCCATTGAGGTAGCTGCCCCAGCTCCATGCCTCTCCCCAGAAGCAAATTGCACAGTTAGGATCAGCAACCTGTGCTTCGCGAAAAGAACGAGCAGATTCGAGCTTTGCAAAGGCATACATCATTTGGATGCCCTGATCGAAAAAATTCTGTGCGAGCGCCGAGTCGGATGATATCGGAAAGTGAAAGTCGCCGAGTATTTCGCCCATTAGGGGAATCGGTGTCGCAAACTCATCCGGGTAGGCGACTTCTTGCGCCGAGAGTGAGTGAGCAAAACTTGCAAGTGACAGTGTGCATGCCACAAACGCAAAGGCTCTGACGACTGCGGATTGTCTTTCTTTGATGATTGGTTTGTTCATTAATAGTTCGTCTCCATCCTTAGATTTTTTCACGCTCTTTCACTCTCTTTTTTCTTTTTCGGATTCTCTAGGCTCTTATACGCCCTTATAGTCTCTTAAAACCTCTTCCTCTTTAAAGAGCAAATTCAACCATAGCGCCAGGACCTAGTGGCAAGCCTAGCAGCACCCATACTATTGTTAGGATAATGCCGGATAAGAGTAGCAGGGCGGAATACGGCAGCATGGTGGCAGCAAGACTTCCTAACCCAAATTCGCGTTGCCAGCGCTGGCAAAAAATAAGAATTAGGGGAAAGTAGGGCATCAGGGGTGTAACGATGTTTGTCGCCCCGTCACCGACACGATAGGCCGCCGTGCTCATCTCAGGGCTAATGCCCACGAGCATCAGCATAGGCACCACGACTGGTGCAAGGAGGGCCCATTTTGCGCTCGCTGACCCTACAAACAGGTTGATGAATGCGCATAAGACTATGATCAATGTCAGCAGCATTGGATCAGGCAGGTTTGAGCGTTCGAGGATCTCTGCGCCGTTAATGGCGAAAATCAGGCCGAGATTCGACCAGTTGAACATGGCAACAAAGTGCGCTGCGGCAAAGGCGAGCACGAGGTAGTAGCCTAAATCGGCCATCGCTTCGCTCATCATTCTAACGATATCACGGTGGTCTTTGACGACCCCTGCGCCTTTGCCGTAGGCCCATCCTGCTGCAAGGAAGAGAACGAAGAAGGCCGCAACGAGGGACTGGAAAAAGGGAGTCAGCCTTGCTTCTGCTGTCGCAGATTCATCTAGGAGCGGTGTGCCCGGGCCGATTGCTAAGAATACCCAAACTGCGACAACGGCAAGGCACGCATACCCAGCGTAAGCGAGTCCGCGCCGTTCTTCCAGCGTAAGTTCGGTGCTGGGGTCTTTCACGTCCATAGACAGCGTGCCGCCGCCAGATACGATGGGGGCAAGTCTGGGTTCGACGATGCGATCGGTGACATACCAAATAACCGGCAAGAAGACGAACGTCATGGCCACGATAAAATACGCATTGCCTGCAATATTCGCATCCCACGTTGGTAGAATCGTTTCGGCGGCTGCCTCTGTAATGCCAAAAAGTAGCGCGTCAAGCTGCCCAGGAAAGAGATTGGCAGAGAAGCCGCCGGAGACACCCGCAAATGCTGCGGCGATACCGGCGATAGGGTGACGTCCCGCTGCGGCAAACACGACGCCGGCAAGAGGGATTAGTACGACGTAAGCCGCATCGGTTGCCAAATTGCCGAGCATTCCAATTAGCGCGACAGCAGGAGTGAGCAGAAAGGCTGGGGCTTTTGACATAGCACCGCTCATGGCAGCTCCGAAAAAACCGGAGCGTTCGGCCACGCCTGCGCCCAGCATAACCACCAATACATACCCTAGCGGGTGAAAGCTAGTAAACGTCGAAGGCATGTTCACGAGAAGGCGGCGGATATTCTCGCTCGAAAGCAGCGACTCTGCGCTAATAATCAGTGCGTTGCCGTCGGCGTCGACTGACACGGGGTGGGCAGCAGAGACGCCGAAAAAGGTGGCGATGACACTCGCTGCAATAACACCCAGAATACAGTAGACAAAAATAAACACCGGGTCGGGGAGTTTATTGCCGGATCGTTCGATCCAGCCTAGAAAGCCGTCTGCGCGTGAATTGCTCGTGTTCATGCTGTTATCCCTCTGCTGTGGATTTTCCATTGGTGTGCTAAATCGACTGCGCCGGTCTAGCGGAGCGACTTTGCAAAACTGTTATGCATAGCTGTCACGAATAACAGCTAGTCGCTATCTCAGTAATCGAAAGAATGTATTGAGTTCGTCAAGGTAGATCTGGGTTTGCTCGAGTGCCGCGAAATGCCCGCCTTTTTCAAGTTGTGCCCAGTGCCTAATGTCGTATGCCGCTTCTGCCCAGGATCGCGGGGTGATATAGATTTCGGCTGGGAAGAGTGCGACACCGGTAGGAACGTCGATATACCCCGTTGGTTTTATCTGTGGAACTGCCCGGTTCTCATAGTAAATACGCATCGAAGAGGTGATCGATTCGCTAAACCAGTAAATGGAAATATTCGTCAGCAACTCATCTTTGCTAAAGTAGTCGTCCAAATTGCCTCCAGCGCCTTGGGGCATGTCGGTCCAACCGTGAAATTTTTCGAGTATCCAAGCGGCTAAACCCGCCGGTGAATCATTGAGCGCATAACCAAGGCTCTGAGGTTTGGTTGCTTGAATCTGTTGATAGGCTAATTCGCCGCGCATGTAATCCCCACGGGTTTCCCGTAGTTCAGCCTCGCTGGCAGTCATGTTTTCGCGCTGAGTTTTATCCTCGGGTGGCCCTGCCAGAATCATGTTCGAATGTAGGCCAATCAGTCGCTCAGGGAAATGATTAGCATGATGGCTGTTGATAACCGCGCCCCAATCGCCACCCGCAATGGCATAACGCTCATAGCCGAGCGTCTGCATTAGGCCGGCAAGTAAAAGCGCGATTCTCTCGGGATTCATGCCAGGCTCAGTAGGCGCCTGCGAAAACCCGAATCCGGGTAGCGATGGCGCAATGACGTGATAGCTATCAGCGATATCGCCCCCATGTGTTTCGGGGTCTGTTAAGGGGCCGATTAGCTTATGAAATTCTGCAATCGAGCCTGGCCAGCCATGAACGAGCAGAAGGGGAATCGCATCGGGATTGGCAGAGCGCTGATGGATAGTGTGAATGTTAGCGCCTTCTACGGTCACCATAAACTGATCGAAACTGTTGAGCTTAGCTTCTTGTGCACGCCAATCGAATCCCTCGCGCCAATAAGCAATAAGGTCGCTCAGCGCGCCTAACTCGGTGCCGTATTCCCAGCTAACTCCTTCGAGTTGATTGGGCAAGCGGGTGCTTGATAGACGCCGATTGAGGTCGTCTATCGCTTCGTCTGGAATAGTTATTTTAAACGGAATCACCACTTTATCTCCCATTTCTTGCAAGGTGGCTGAATTGGTTTGGGCTGAACTTGATACTGAGATCAAAACCGCCGCCGTAGCTAAAATAAAGGGGAATAGTCTCATCATGTCTGCTCCGGATACTCGCTCAAAACACGCCCAAGAATCGCAAGCGCTTCATCGATTTCACTGTGTTTTACATTCAGCGCAGGCAAAAAGCGAAGACTGTTTCCGCCCGCTTTTACAACCAGTAAACCTGCACTCTGAAGTCTGGCGATAAGCGCTGCAGCATCTGTATGGCAGCGCAAACCGAGCATAAGGCCGAGTCCGCTTACTTGGCTCAGTAAAGTGGGGTACTGCGCAACCAGGTCTTCTAAACCGCTGCGTAAATGAAAGCCCGCATGCTGCACGTTGAGCATAAAGCCATCGCTTAATAGCTCATCTAACACGGCATTGCCGACGGCGGTAGCAAGTGGGTTGCCACCGAAGGTGCTGCCATGACTGCCGGCTGTCATCGGCGCCGCGACAATCGCAGTGGCGAGGCAAGCGCCTATCGGAATTCCGCCGCCAAGCCCTTTTGCACTTGCTAGCAAATCGGGTTTTACGCCAAGCTGTTGGTAAGCGAAAAGCGACCCTGTTCGGCCCACGCCACTCTGTACTTCATCGAACATGAGTAGAATGTCGTGTTCGTCACAGAGTGCGCGTATCGAGGCAAGGTAACCCTTAGGGACGGGGCGTATGCCTCCTTCTCCCTGAACCGGTTCAAGAACGATGCCTGCGGTGTTTTCGGTTATTGTTGTCTTTAATGCAGCAAGGTCACCAAAGTCAACTTGATCGAAACCCGCATCGCCAACGACAAATCCGTCGCAGTGCACCGGATTAAAGGCTGAGGCTATGGCGCTGAGCGTGCGGCCGTGAAAAGAGTTTCGCAGCGAGATGATGCGATTCTTATGGATTTCGCCACGCGCGAAAAAGTAACGACGAATAACTTTGTATCCAGCTTCTACTGCTTCGGCGCCCGAATTACAGAAGAAGACCTTGTCGGCGAACGTGTTATCGACGAGCCGCTGCCCGAGTTTTTCGGCTTGTTTGATGCGGTATAAATTGGAGGTATGCCAAACCGTTTGCGCCTGTTGGTTAAGCGCATCGATTAGTTTGGGGTTGCTGTGCCCAAGGCAATTCACCGCGATGCCCATTGCAAAATCCAAATAACGCGTACCGTCTGCCGTGAATAATTCGGAACCCCGACCCGTTTCGAACTCGAGAGTCGGTGAACCGTAATTGTTCATTAATGCAGAACCGTGCGGTGAAGCGGAATTCATGGTGTGTTCCTAAGTGGTGAAGCGATCTCGCTATGCGGTTTAATTGGCCCGACGGTGCCGAGCGTGAGTCTACCTTGCTAGGTTGTTTTTAAGCATTTATCTGTAAATCATGCCGCACTAAAGTGTATCATTCAATTTAAGGTTTCACGCGAGCTACGAGTAAAAAAAGGGAAGGTCGTTGATGAATCAGAGTCAAAGTGAGAGGTGAGGTTATGCTGTTTAGTTTAGGTGGTGCATTGAAGCGGAGCTCCGAACTCCCTACCGCGCAGGATGCGCTTCCAGACAGGCAGGATGCCGCGCTTTTTAACCCAGAACATTTTGTCTCCGGACGCCGAATAGCCGAGCCATTGCCAGAGCATTTGTCGCGCGCAGTCTTCGGCCTAGGCTGTTTTTGGGGCGCTGAGCGCTTGTTTTGGGAGCTCGAAGGCGTTTATAGCACCGCCGCCGGTTATGCGGGCGGAATCACTGCCAATCCAAGCTACGAGGACGTGTGCAGTGGGCAAACCGGGCATACTGAGGTCGTTATCGTGTTCTTCGATCCTGCTCTGATTACCTACGAGCAACTGCTCGGAGCTTTCTGGGAGGCGCACGATCCTACTCAAGGGATGCGACAGGGTAACGATGTAGGGGCGCAATATCGCTCGGCGCTCTATGCGTTCAATGCTGAACAGCAAAAGCAAGCTGAAACCGCCGCTCAGGTTTTTCAATCAGCGCTCAAGGAGAAGGGTTACGCGACGATTACCACCGAAATTGCCTCGCTCGATACGTTCTATTACGCCGATGATTACCACCAGCAGTATCTTGCAAAAAACCCTAATGGCTATTGCGGGCTTGCCGGCACGGGCGCCTGCTATAGGCCTGAATAAGTTTCGGTTGAGCAGGCAAAGAGTAACTCAAGGAGAGTAGTGTGACAGCGCCTTCGAATTCTAAGCAACCCTCGATAGACCCGTTAGTCATCGCGATTTCGTCCAGAGCGCTGTTTGATTTAGCGGAAAGCCATCAAGTTTACGAAGAAGAGGGGCTAGCAGCCTATCAGCAGTATCAGATTGCTCGCGAGTCTGAGCCTTTACCGCCCGGCGACGCCTTTAGTCTAGTGCAAAAATTGTTGCGGCTAAACGAGCAACTCGAAGAGTCGCCCGTGCAGGTAATCCTCTTGTCTCGCAATAGTGCCGATACAGGGCTGCGCATTTTCAACTCGATAAAACACTATGGCCTGGACATTAGTCGAGCAGCCTTTAGCGGCGGCGAAAGCCCTTACCGGTATATATCAGCCTTTAATAGTCATCTATTTCTCTCCACAGATGGAGCTGATGTGAGGCGCGCACTAGAGTCTGGTGTTGCTGCTGCGACTATTCTACCTTCCAACAAAGCTGCCGCTGAGAGTGCTACGCTCAAAATTGCGTTCGACGGCGACGCGGTGTTGTTTTCGGATGATTCGGAACGTATCTATAAGAAGGATGGACTTGAAGCGTTTACCCGCAATGAGGTTGCGGCGGTAGATGAGCCGCTAAGCGGCGGGCCATTCAAGCCGGTTCTTGCAGCGCTTCAGCAAATCCAGATGGCCTTTCCTATCGGTGAGTCGCCGCTGCGCACCTGTTTGGTTACGGCGCGGGCGGCACCGGCACATGAGCGCGTCGTTAAGACGTTAAGGCACTGGAATATCCGCATCGACGAGTCACTGTTTCTTGGCGGTTTAGACAAAGGTGAGTTCCTCCGCGCCTTCGATGCAGATGTGTTTTTCGATGATCAGCAAGGCCACTGCGACTCTGCACGTAATCATGTTGCTACAGGCCATGTACCCTCAGGAGTCGCGAACGATGTCGACTAGCTGTTCTAGCGCGTGCCGCTGATGAGATAGCCGATTCCAAGACCGCCGAGCAACATGGTGAGTGCGCCACGTAAAAACCGTTCGGGCATTTTATGCGCGACTTTTGCGCCCAATTGGATTGCTGGTAGCGAGCCGAGCAGGAGTCCTGCAAGTAACTCAAGATCAACCTGGCCTGCTACAAGGTAGCCGAGCCCTGCGACGAGGGTGAGTGGCACCGCGTGTGCAATGTCTGTGCCCACAATCCTCACGCTGCTGGTCTCTGCGTAAATCGTCATGAGAATCGCTGCGGCGAACGCGCCTGCTCCCACCGATGAGAGAGTGACACAAGTACCGAGTATTAATCCCATCGTAAAAGTCGCGGCAGCGCGATTTCGATTCACGACACCCATGATGAAACTTGGCTTACCTAATGCTGCGCTCGCGCGGAGCTTATTTCGCGCTAAAAGCATGAAGGCGGTGAGAATCAGCATGATACCGAGGCTTGCAGTCAACAGGGCTTCGCTTTGCTGCAGGCTAACCAGATAACCGCCAGACAGGGCCCAATGCGTCATCAGTGCTGCGGGTAAACTTCCCGCTGCAAGTATTTTCACCACTCCCCAGTCGATTGATTTTTTCTTGTGATGCGCGATTACGCCGCTCGTTTTGGTGAGCGCGGCATAAAGCAAGTCTGTGCCGATTGCGACAGCCGGCGCATAGCCAAATAGGAGAAGGAGAGGGGTCATGAGTGATCCTCCTCCTACACCGGTAACCCCGATTGCGAAGCCGACTGCGGCGCCCGCGGCGATATGAGCAAGCGCTGGGAAAAAGCCAGCTGTCAGCCCGCTGAGCAGCATTCCATCGAGCGTGCCACCGGCGTCAACCGCAAGGGTTGCGATATCCATATTCTGTCCTTGGGTTATTATTTTTGACTATAGCGGTGCGTTAGGTGCAGCAGAATAGCCTCGCGCGTGTATTCCATAAAGGAATTAATTGTTATAGTTTTATGCTTTTGCGGTCTATGGGTTTCAGCGCGTAGCGGGTCTTATTCAGGCTTCGCGTTTGATTGGTTTAGAGAATCAGGTGGTTACAAATTGAAATTACAACAGCTGCGTTATATCTGGGAAGTCAATCGTCAAGGCCTTAATGTATCCGAGGCAGCCAATGCGCTGTTTACCTCGCAGCCTGGTGTAAGTAAGCAAATTAGAGCGCTGGAAGATGAATTGGGTATTCAGATATTCGAGCGCCGTGGTAAGCAGCTCGTCGCAGTAACGAGAGCAGGGCAGCGAATTCTCGACGCTAGCGGCGATGTGCTGAGCCGCATACAAAACATTAAATCGATGGCCGATGAGTTGCGCGATGAGAGTAAAGGGGCGCTTTCTATTGCCACGACTCATACGCAATGCCGCTACGTGCTGCCCTCTGTTATTAAGACTTTCCGCGCTCGCTATCCCAACGTGTCATTGCATATGCATCAGGGCACACCTGTGCAGATTGCCCAAGCTGCAGCTGATGGCACGGCCGATATCGCTATTGCAACCGAGGCCTTAGAACTGTTCGAAGAACTGACTATGCTGCCCTGTTATCGATGGAACCGTGCCGTGATAGTGCCGAAGGGGCATCCGCTCGCTTCGGTTAAACGCTTAACCCTTAAGAAGCTTAGCGAGTACCCCTTAGTCACCTATAACTTTGGCTTCACGGGTCGATCTAAACTCGATGAGGCGTTTACGCAAGAGTCGCTGACTGCCAACGTAGTGTTTACCGCCGCAGATGCCGACGTCATCAAAACCTATGTTCGCCTCGAGCTCGGCGTCGGTATCGTGGCGCGTATGGCGTTCGATGAGAAGCAAGATGGAGATCTTATCGCCCTGGATGCTTCTCATCTTTTTGAACCGAGTGTGACGAAAATTGCGTTTAGACGTGGGAGTCATCTGCGAGGCTATATGGCGGGCTTCATAGAAATGTTCGCGCCCCATATAAGCGCAGTTAATTTACAGCGTCAGATAAACGAGAACACGCAAGATGAAATCGAAGCGCATTACGCCGACGTCAAGCTGCCCGATCTCTAAGCTAGAGTTGCTTGATAGGGATATGTAACCCGCATTCTTTTTGTGTCGCCTCTTCCCACCACCAGCGGCCCTCGCGCTCATGTTGCCCGGGGCCAACGGGCCTCGAACAGGGCTCGCAGCCTATGCTCGCAAACCCTTGGTCATGTAATTCGTTATACGGAATTTCTAACGAACGAATGAGCTGCCATACCTCCATAGAACTGGTGTTGGCTAGAGGGTTGACCTTGATCAGCCGGCGCTGCGGAGTCGAGAAAGCTTTGTCGAATTCTATGATAGGCACCTCGCTACGCGTTGGGCTTTGGTCTCGACGTTGGCCGGTTATCCAAGCATCAAATCCTGCGAGGTGCGCTCGAAGTGGAGTGACTTTACGAATTTCGCAGCATTCTTTGTGGCCATCCGCGTAAAAACTAAAGAGACCCTTGCTTCTGACTAGTTCGTTGACCGCGTCGGGATCTGGCATTAGAGCATCGAGAGTAAGTGAATAATGTTTGCGCACGCGCTCTAAATAGCGATGCGTAGCAGGGTGTAATCTGCCTGTATCTAGGGTGAAAGGGTGGAGATCGATCGTCGCGGATTGTTCCTTCTCCGAAGCGACTTTTCTCAGCTTTTCGGATTGATCAACCAAGACCACGTCCTCTGCGCCACTAAATGAGAGCGCAGTTCGGCCTAGCACGGGCAACAGTGTTGCCAGAATTTCTCGTGGGCTTGCCTGCTGCAGCGATTCGTTGAGGGCATCGATATCTTGTGCGTCCATGGTGCTGGCTAGCCTTGCTGAATGAATAAAGTGAGCTCAGCATACCGTGATCGCAAGCTCCAGGCGTAGTATTTTCCGGTAAATGCAACGAAGGGTAAAGTCCGCTATTCGGACATCCGCTTATCTGCTAAATTGCGAGGCACACAGAATCAAAGTTATAGCTGTCGAATAGTCGGCGAATCAACGAAACAGCGACGCAAGTTTATCGCAGGCGTCCCAGAGCAGAGAGAAAAAGATGGAAATAGCATGCCTTGATTTAGAAGGGGTTCTAGTGCCCGAAATTTGGGTTGGCTTCGCTGAAAAAACAGGCATCGACGAGCTGCGTGCTACTACGCGTGAAGTGCCAGACTATGACGAACTCATGCAGCAACGCCTGCGAATATTGAGTGAGCATGGATTGGGGCTTCCTGATATTCAGGAAGTTATTGCGACGATGGCGCCACTACCCGGCGCGCAAGAGTTTGTTAAATGGTTGAAAGCGAATTTTCAGCTTATCATCCTGTCAGACACATTTTATGAATTTTCATATCCACTAATGCGCCAACTCGACTTCCCAACCTTGTTTTGTCATAAGCTAGTCTGCGACGACACGGGTAAAATTGTCGACTATAAGTTGCGGCAGCCCGACCCGAAGCGAGCCTCTGTGCAAGCGCTTCATGGGTTGAAGTTTCGTGTCATCGCCTCTGGCGATTCCTACAACGATGTGAGCATGTTAGAAGAAGCCGACGCGGGTATTCTGTTCCGAGCGCCAGAAAGGGTGATAGAAGAATTTCCACAGTATCCAGCGGTCACCGACTATGCAGACTTACGCAAGGAGTTTTGCAAAGCGAGTTTGCGAGATCTGTCGCCTACCTAGAAATGTAAAGAACAGCGGAAATGTAAAGAACAGCGGGTAGGACTGAGCTGCATTTAGCCAGCCCTTACTCGATGACAAGGCTGCCCTGTACAACGAGTTGTTCGAGTAATTCTTTTATCGACTCGATTGAGAGCATTGATTTCAGCTCGCGCTTCTCGATAGGACGAGGGTCACAAAGGCGGCGTATGCTCTGTGCATCGCATGCATCAAACTCAGCGGCATTTCCATCAACGAAAAGTGTTACAGGGCAGGCATTCGCTGCTGCTGCGCTTTGGGTTTCTCCGCCATCCCCTGACGTAGCGGCGATGTCAGAATTAATCATATAGGCGAAGCGAGACGACGGATTGTGGCGGGCGAGGTCGGCGAGTTTAAGCTCTTTGCCCACACGTTTAGCTGAACCTCGGTCGATCTGGACAATAAGTTCAGGGTATTTTGGCTGCGTAACATGGCAGCCAAACCATTGTTGAAAAAGGGGCTCGTTGTCTAATTTAGCGCGCAGCATGTTGAAACTGTCGACCAAAGAAGACTGTTGAATAAGCGCTGGATCGACGGGAAGGTCAATGCTGGGGTCTTCAAAGCGATGACTGCTCGCCGAACTTCGAATGAGGAAATCGCTAAATCCCTCGATCATTTCACTATGAGAGGGCGCGCGGAAGCCGATCGAATAGCAAAGACTGTCGTCTAACGAAACTCCCCAGTGTGCAACTCGGGGAGGAACATAGAGTGCATCGCCAGGGTTGAGGATAAATTCTTCGCAGGTCTCAAAAGACTCAAGAAGGCGCAGCTGCGCTCCTTTTCGTAAAGGAGTTAAGTCGTCGCAGCGCTGGCCTAGGCGCCACTTGCGTTGACCTTGCCCCTGCAGCAGAAACACATCGTAGTTATCAAAATGTGGGCCCACTCCGCCGTCTTTGCAGGCGAATGAAATCATCACATCGTCAACTCGCCAGCTTGGAACAAAATCGAATTGTTTTCTCAGGTCCGCGACTTCATCGAACCATTGATCCATGGCTTGCACGAGAAGTGTCCAATGATTCTCGGGGAGACTCGTAAAGTCCTCTTCCTCGAAAGGCCCATTCTTCAGCGTGTAGTTATCAGGTTCGAATTCAGTAATAACTCGGCTCTCGACAAGCTCTTCGCAGGCGCATCCTGCCAATTCTTCGGGACTTAGCGGGTCGACTAATTGCGGAATGAGTTGACGGATTAGCACTGGTTCTTTCTGCCAGTACTTCTCTAGAAATTCGCGGCGATTGAAGTCTGCCGAAATAACATTAATGCTCAAACGTTTCGTGCCTGTAAAGCGGCGTTGCCTAAATAGGTGCGAGGAGTTAAGGCGAGGAGGTCGTCTTTAGCCGAACGAGGCATCTCTAGGGTTTCGATAAATGCCCGCATTGACTCCTGATTAATTTGCTTGCCGCGCGTGAGCTCTTTGAGTTTCTCGTAAGGCTGTTCTATACGGTATCGGCGCATAACAGTCTGAATAGGCTCGGCAAGTATTTCCCAACAGACATCGATGTCGGCATCGATGGCGGCGGCATTAACCTCGAGTTTGTTGAGACCTTTGATAGCGGAACTGTAGGCAATCATGCTGTACGCCAAGCCTACGCCCATATTTCTAAGCACTGTCGAATCGGTAAGATCTCGCTGCCAGCGCGAAATAGGCAGTTTCTCTGCCAGATGATTTAGCATTGCATTCGCGAGGCCTAGATTGCCTTCCGAATTTTCGAAATCGATAGGATTCACCTTATGCGGCATGGTCGAAGAACCAATTTCGCCAGCGATAGTTCGCTGCTTAAAATAACCGATCGCAATATAAGACCAAATGTCACGGTCTAGATCGATGAGAATGGTGTTGAATCGAGCACATGAGGCAAAGACTTCAGCAACATAGTCATGGGGCTCAATCTGAGTTGTGTACGGGTTCCAAGTGAGACCTAAACTCGTCACAAAATCCTCGGCAAATTTTTGCCAATCTACAGCCGGATAAGCAGAGAAGTGGGCGTTGTAGTTGCCCACAGCGCCATTAATTTTCCCTAGGACTTCGGTTGCTTCGAGCGTTGTTATTTGGCGCTGCATTCTGTGGAAAACATTCGCGAACTCTTTGCCTAAAGTTGACGGTGAAGCGGGCTGACCATGGGTGCGCGAAAGCAAGGGTTGGTCGGCGTTGGTAATCGCAATATCGCGGACTTTGGCGGCGAGTAAACGCATCTCAGGTAATACAACTTCGTCGCGTCCTGCTTTGAGCATCAGCGCATAGGCGAGATTGTTAATATCCTCGGAGGTGCATGCAAAGTGAACGAATTCTGAATGCTCTGTTAGTTCGGCATTGTCGGCAAGCTTCTCTTTGATGAAGTATTCGATCGCTTTTACGTCATGATTCGTTGTCGCTTCGATTTCTTTAACGCGAGCGGCGTCGTTAAGTGAAAAATCTTCGGCTAGGCTGTTAAGAAAGGCATTGGCAGTATCGGTTAGGGGGCTTAATTCGTCGATTTGGGAATGGGCCGCGAGCGCTTGCAGCCACCGAATTTCAACCAAAATCCTGTGCTTCATTAAACCGTATTCGCTAAAGAAAGGAGAGAGCGAATCGCATTTGTTAGCGTAGCGACCGTCGAGAGGTGAGACGGCGGTTAACTGGCTAGAAGCCTGAGTTGTCATTGTTGCGAATTCCTTTGCTTGGTTTGTTGAAGCCCTATCACGACATGTGATACTGCTAAGACGCGCGTATTATCGCAGTAAGCGTCTTGTTATTCCATTTTGCCTTTGTGCGCTAATGCAGTCGTCTGATGACCTGCTTCTTAAGCTGACTAGCCGTGTTAGACAGGCGTTTACGAAAGAATAACAGCTGCCAGCGACGCCCCCCTAGCTGACGCCAAAACAATGCTGAGCGAACGCCTGCGAGTAAAAGCGCTCGTATTGCGGCGGCGTTATCTTCGTTGCTGAGCATCGCAGCCGATCCTTGTATCTGAATAGGGCGCGGAAATTTGCTCAGTGTGGCTTTGTACACCGCCGCGAGGGCTCGAGTCTGCTCGTAACTTACCGGCGCGCCCTGTGCCTCTGGCGCGTTTCTATCGATACTTTCGATGCCGTGTCTGATTTGGCTGGCAAGTTGTTTGTTGGCTAACACCCCATCTGCTAGCCGAAGCATGCCAACGGCATATTGCACAATTGTCTGCAGACTTCTCAGTGAGCCGCCACGCGACAATGCTGCAACGAGCGTCAAGCCAGGAACGAGTATGCTCGGCCGCGGAAACACCTCGGCATCGGTTTTAGGGTTGAGGACAAAAAGGGGCTCTTGCAACGCAGTGGCAGTAGTTTGATCGGTCACACCCTCGCGAGCGATTTTGTCAATGAGCTGCGCACATTGCAGCGTGCAACTAATAGCAAGAATGCGGTATTCCCAGTTGCTAAGTAGCTCGTTCTGCGTGCTGCCGTCTTCGTTGTTCATGCGCTTTCCTGTGACATAACTTGGGCTAAAACGTTCTTTACGGATATGAAGCGTCGCGCGTTTGGTGTGATGACGATCAGAGTGCGCGCTCGATAATAGCGCCGCCTAGGCAGTATTCACCTGAATAAATGACCAAATACTGCCCTGGTGTCACTGCCCGCTGTGGCTCGTCAAACTCAACAAGCAAGCCCTCTCCATTGTCAATGAGTGTGCATGGTTGATCTTTTTGGCGATACCGAATCTTCGCCTCGCAGCGGAAAGGTAATGCGGGCGCCTTGCCGTTTATCCAGTTCGCGGGACCAGTCTGCAGTGTCTGCGCAAACAGCAGCGGGTTATCGACACCTTGGACAGCGACAAGAATATTGTTGTCGAGATCTTTTCCAGCGACGAACCAAGGAGCCTCTTCGAAATCTTTCAGGCCGCCAATGTGCAGCCCTTGTCGCTGGCCAATGGTGTAATACATCAAACCCGCATGTTCGCCAATAGTGACGCCTTGCTCGGTCTGAATAACACCGGGCTGGGCGGGCAGATAGTGTTCTAGAAAGTCTTTAAACTTGCGCTCGCCAATGAAACAGATTCCGGTGCTGTCTTTTTTATCATGGGTGCTCAGGCCCAACTTTTCGGCGATCGAGCGGACTTCACTTTTGTCGAGTTCGCCTACTGGAAAAAGTGAGCGGGCAAGGCTTCGGCCGTTCACCTCGCAGAGGAAGTAGCTCTGATCTTTGTTATTATCTAAGCCCTTTAGAAGTTGAGTATCGCCGCCGGACTCAACCGAGCGAACATAGTGGCCTGTCGCGATTTTGTCGGCGCCTAAATCTGTAGCGTAATCGAGAAACGCTTTGAACTTAATCTCTCTATTGCAGAGCACGTCTGGGTTTGGCGTTCGGCCTGCTTTGTATTCGAGCAAAAAGTGCTCAAAAACATTGTCCCAGTACTCAGCGGCAAAATTGGCTGTATGCAGTTTTATCCCTAACTTGTCGCACACCGATTGCGCATCCACTAAATCCTCTTTCGCCGTGCAGTATTCTGTGCCGTCATCTTCGTCCCAATTCTTCATGAACAGGCCTTCGACTTGGTAACCTGTTTCGATAAGAAGATGCGCAGCAACCGACGAGTCGACGCCGCCAGACATACCAACAATAACTCGTTGTTGAGCATTGTTCGATAACGCGCTACCTGAAGGTAAAGCGCTGCTTATTGCTGGAGGAGTATTGTTCGGTAGCACCGGATTTTCTCTTATGAATGAAAGGGCTAGGCCTGGATTAAAGACAGCGGGAAGCGAACCCCCGCCTGATAGTCTTCGATTACTTTGGCAACAAGGGGACTTCGTAAGGTCAGCTTGCTCAAATCCTGCTGTGTGAGCCAGTGCGCTCCCCGAATATCGGGATCGAGCGCGAATTCGGTTAGGCGAATCGGGCTAGCGGCAAAACAAACCCGAACATATCTTATGCCGTTATTAGGCGCGGTATAATGATAAATGCCAATAACGCTGTCTAATTTAACCTCCCAAGCCGTCTCCTCTAGTGTTTCGCGCAAGGCGGCTTCGGCAACAGTCTCGTTATTTTCTACGTGTCCCGCGGGTTGATTGTAAACGATCTGACCCTCGTCTTCTTCTTCCACGACTAGGAATTTTCCCTTTTGCTCGACAACGACTGCGACAGTTAGGTGCGGCAGTTCGGTAGACAGGCGATTGAAATGGGTCGAGGAAGTGGAGAGGGTGTTTGGCACTGTCGTAGTCTCGTGGTTAAGGGCAGTGGCCCAAGGGTAATTGTGATGGGTTAGGGCGCATGCTATCGGCTTGGGCTCGATAGCGCCATGTTCGATAAGGCCATGCTGGGCGATGGCATGACGAATAGCGTCATCTATAAGAGTGCCATGCGTGTCTAGTTTGGCTATTCAGCCAGATCCTAGCTATCATCTCGCGTATTCAGGTTATTTGGACAAGCAGTATGAAAGAAGCCAATGTAGTCTCGGAACAGCCGCTCACTCATTTAGATGCGCAGGGCAATGCGCGCATGGTTGATGTTGGCGACAAAGACAGCACACAGCGCATCGCCGTCGCGCAAGGGCGTATTACGATGGCGGCCTCCACTGCAGATCTTATTAGAGCCGGTGGGCACAAAAAGGGCGATGTTATTGCGATTGCACGCATAGCCGGTATTCAAGGCGCTAAACAGTGTTCTCAGTTGATTCCCCTTTGCCACCCGCTAATGCTGACCTCCGTTGCTTTAGATTTGGTTGTCGAATCCACGTCTGTGCTTATTACGGCCACCTGCAAGGTGCAGGGCCAAACGGGTGTTGAAATGGAGGCGCTCACGGCAGTGTCGGTTGCTTGCCTGACTATTTACGATATGTGTAAGGCCGTGGACAAAGACATGGTTATTGGCGAGATACAGCTCAATGAGAAGCAGGGTGGCCGAAGTGGTCACTATGTTCGTGAGGCGGATTGACTATGCTAATTTCGGTGCAGTATTTCGCGAGTGTACGCGAGGCGCGAGGTTCAAGTAGCGATTCGATCGAATTGCCAGATAGCGCAGATACCAAGGCTTTATTAAGCGTGCTGAGAGCCGGACCACTTGCTGTGCTTGAACCAGCCCTTTTTGAAGGATTGCTGATCGCTGTCAATCAGAGCGTGGTGAATACCCCAGTAAGACTCAAGGCAAGCGACGAAGTAGCAGTTTTTCCTCCGATGACGGGAGGTTAAGATGAGTGTGCGCGTTCAAGTGGAAGACTTTTCGCTACAGCGAGAATATGACGAAGTCTTGGCGGAGGCGGGCGATGCAGGCGCGGTGGTTACGTTCACGGGGTTGGTGCGAGAGTTTCATCAAACCGAGGATAGCGCGTCTGTCGCGAGCCTAACGCTCGAGCATTATCCGGGCATGACTGAGAAGGCGCTCGCTGATATTGAGCAACAGGCGAGGCAGCGTTGGCCATTGCTCGCCACACGCATTGTTCACAGGGTGGGTGCCATGACAGCGCAGGAGCAGATTGTCTTGGTCGCTGCCGCAAGCGCTCATCGCCACGCGGCCTTTGAGGCAGCGCAATTTATGATGGATTATTTAAAGTCGCGTGCGCCGTTCTGGAAAAAGCAGGCAACAAGTGAAGGAGAAAATTGGATCGAGAGTCGCGGCTCTGATGAAGCTGCAATAACCCGCTGGGAAAAAACCTGATTCTACGCACTAAACGATGAGCTGCTTGCTCTCGCCAGGCTTGAGTTCGCCTAATTCCCATTCGCCTATTTTCATACGCACGAGCCTGAGTGTCGGGAAGCCAGTCGCAGCGGTCATTCGCCGCACTTGCCGATTCCGGCCTTCGGTAATGATTATCTCTACCCAGCTTGTGGGAATTGCCTTGCGTTCTCTAATTGGAGGCGTGCGCGCCCAGAGAGTAGGTTCCCGAAGCAGATGTGCTTTAGCGGGTTTGGTGGTGCCGTCTTTAAGGCTGAGGCCATTGCGTAGCGCCCGCAATGCCTCCTCGGTTATTTCGCCCTCAACCTGAGCCCAATACGTCTTTTCTTTGTCGAACCGAGGGTCGCTAATCTTATGCTGCAACCTGCCATCGTCAGTTAGTAGCAGCAGGCCCTCGCTGTCCCTGTCAAGTCTCCCCGCCGGATAGACATTGGGCTTATTGATATAAGGGGTCAGGGTGATTGATGGATCATCGCCGCTGAATTGCGAGAGGATGCCAAAGGGTTTATTAAGCAGGATAATACTAGGCAATCTAATTCCTACGTGCCGACGGTTAGATGGGGGGTGAGATAGCCTGGTCTAGCTATCGAAACCTAATTCGCCGCTTGCGCAGGTGCCTCAGCCAATTCGGTCACGGGGGCGTCAGCGTTGGCGGCTGTTGCCTCGTGTTCTGCATCTTCGGGCGGCTCTGCCGGTATCTCGCCTTCGGCAAGCATAATGTTTGCGGCATGCGGGCCTTTGGGGCCGGTGACTAAATCGAATGTTACATTCTGGCCAGCTTTAAGCGTTTTATACCCTTCCATGCCTATTGATGAATAGTGGGCGAACAGATCGGCACCACCGTCCTCAGGAAGGATAAAGCCAAAACCTTTTGCATTATTGAACCACTTCACTTGGCCGTTACTCATCATTACTACTCCGTGCGTCTTATTATTTATTGTTATTTTTTGTCACTTAATGTGACTTAGCCTCATATTCCCTTGAATCAATGAAAAGTTCAACAGTGATTTTCGATTGAGTTATCATTTGATTGAAAGCCTGTTTGCTTGCATCGGCAGGTGTTGCGGCATAGTTGTTTGCTAATACAAGAGCCGAACGCATCGTCAGTGATACACTGGACTACGCGGCAACCAAAACGGTCTGTGTAGCGTTTAGAGCGACAGAAGGTTGAAAAAGGTTTTAGGTATGGATAAACACAAAAAAGAATTAGGCGCGGCGCCCATCTCTGCGCAGGGCGAGGATCGGGATGACGGTGACTCAGGCCTTGCCGTGGCCAATGACAAGCCAGCCCTGAAAAGACCGCCGCTTTATAAAGTGGTCTTGCTAAATGACGATTACACCCCCATGGAGTTTGTTGTTGAGGTGCTTCGCGCATTCTTTGGTATGAACCCAGAGACTGCAACGAGAGTAATGCTCAAAGTGCACACCGAGGGTAAAGGCGTCTGCGGGGTTTTCAGTAAAGATGTAGCCGAAACCAAAGCTGAACTGGTTAATAGCTATTCGGCAGAATGCGAACAGCCATTGCTCTGTGCGGTAGAAGAAGACGAAGCCTGACAGGCGACGTGCGCGCAAGAGAAACACGAATTCATTGAGTGAACAACATCGGAAGTAATCGCATGCTAAGCAAAGATCTCGAATCAACGCTCAACCTAGCCTTTCATACTGCGCGCGCCAAGCGTCATGAATTTATGACAGTTGAGCATCTCTTGCTTGCGTTGTTAGATAACGAAGCAGCACGAGAAGTCCTCGTCGCGTGCGACTGTGATTTCGAAAAAATGGCAAAAGAGCTGACTGAATATATCGACAATAATATGCCGCTTTTGCCCGAGGGTGACGAAGAGCGTGAGACTCAGCCAACGCTAGGATTTCAACGAGTGCTCCAACGTGCCGTATTCCATGTTCAGTCTTCTGGCAAGAGGGAGGTCGGCGGCGCTAATGTGCTAGTCGCCATATTCAGCGAACAAGAAAGCCATGCTGTCTTCGTTTTAGAGCAGCAGGATATCAACCGTATTAGTGTCGTCAATTTCATAACCCATGGCATTTCCAAGCACGGCGAGGAGTCGGGCGAGTCCGACGAGCCAGCGGCCGAGGCAGAGGGTGCTGCAGCGGCTGAGGGCGGTAAGAGCGCACTGGCCAGCTATGCGACCAATCTTAATGCAGAGGCTAAGGCAGGGCGCATCGATCCATTGATTGGGCGTGAGGAAGAGGTAACCCGCGTGGTGCAGGTGCTCTCGCGAAGGCGTAAGAATAATCCCTTGCTCGTCGGTGAGTCTGGTGTAGGTAAAACCGCGGTCGCAGAGGGCTTGGCTAAGCTTATTGTCGATGGCGAGGTGCCTGACGTGTTAGCGGAAAGCGTGATTTATTCCCTCGACCTCGGTGCGCTACTTGCTGGGACAAAATACCGAGGCGATTTCGAAAAGCGGTTTAAGGCGTTGCTCAATGAGTTAACCCGCGATAAAAACGCGGTGTTATTTATCGATGAAATACACATGATTATTGGCGCAGGAGCAGCCTCCGGCGGGGTGATGGATGCATCCAACCTGCTAAAGCCTGCGCTGACTAGTGGCAATATGCGCTGTGTTGGCTCGACAACCTATCAAGAGTATCGAGGTATTTTTGAAAAAGACCGCGCGCTCTCGCGCCGTTTTCAGAAGATCGATGTCGACGAACCGGATGTCGAAACCACCTACAAAATTTTGAAAGGGCTCAAGTCGCGTTTCGAGTCGCATCATGAGCTACGCTACACCGACAAATCTCTTCTCGCAGCGTCGGAGCTCGCTAGCAAATACATTAACGATCGGTTTATGCCAGATAAGGCTATCGACGTGATTGACGAGGCGGGCGCCTACCAGCGATTGCAGCCACCGAGTAAGCGGAAAAAGCTCCTGCAACCGGTTGATATGGAGAGGGTGGTAGCGGCGATTGCAAAGATTCCCCCCAAGCAAGTCTCAACGACAGACATGGAGGCTTTGCGCACGTTGGAAGGCAATCTCAAGATGGTTGTCTTCGGTCAAGATCCAGCGATTGGGGCCTTGTCTACGGCGATTAAATTGTCGCGTGCAGGGCTCGGTGCCGAGGGCAAGCCGATTGGGTCGTTCTTATTCGCCGGCCCGACCGGGGTTGGAAAGACCGAGGTGAGTAAACAGCTAGCAAAAATAATGGGTATCGAACTTTTGCGCTTTGATATGTCAGAGTATATGGAGCGTCATACGGTCTCTCGCCTGATCGGTGCGCCTCCGGGGTATGTAGGATTCGATCAGGGTGGGCTTCTTACCGAAGCAGTTAGCAAGAATCCCCACTGCGTGGTGCTGCTCGACGAGATCGAGAAAGCGCACCCCGATGTGTTTAACCTGCTCTTACAAGTAATGGATCATGGCACGCTGACTGACAATAATGGCCGGCATGCCGATTTCCGTAATGTCATCTTAATCATGACGACCAATGCGGGTGCGCAGGAGATGTCACGGGCGTCGATTGGATTCAGCGAACAAGATCATTCGAGCGATGGGATGGAGATGATTAAAAAAGCATTCAGCCCGGAATTCCGTAACCGCTTGGACAGCATTATCCAGTTTGGCAGCCTGACTGTTGAGACAATAAGGACAGTCGTGGATAAATTTATTGTGGAGCTTCAGGTTCAGCTCGATCAGAAAAATGTGCAGCTTCAGTTAGATGATAGTGCGGTCGAATGGTTTGTGACTCATGGCTACAGTGAGTCTATGGGCGCTCGCCCGATGGCACGCTTGATTCAAGATAAATTGAAGAAAGGCATTGCCGAAGATATTTTATTCGGCAAGCTCGCCAATGGCGGCAAGGTGATCGTAAGTGCTGCAGAAGACGATATTGTGATCGAGGCGCAAGCACGAGAGACGCCTCAAAAGAGTTCTAACCAGAAGAGTTCCAACCAGAAGAGTTCTAAGAAGTCGGCAAACGGCTCGCTAGCTAAAAGCTAGCGGCGTTAAAGCGCGCCACTTGCTGCGGCTCTAGCGGGCGCGGTAAGTGATGCGGCCTTTGGTAAGGTCGTAAGGGGTTAGTTCGACTCTGACCTGATCGCCGGTGAGAATGCGGATGTAGTTCTTGCGCATCTTTCCAGATATGTGTGCAGTGACAATGTGCCCATTTTCCAGCTTAACGCGGAACATGGTATTTGGAAGCGTGTCGACGACCTCGCCTTCCATTTCGATTTGATCTTCCTTTGCCATTGGCAAACCTCTAGTCTTAATTAGCGGCGCATTGTGCCCGATTTCAACGTTGAACGCTAGCGTCACCCATGTCTCGTCGATTAACTAATGCGAATCCAGCGCTTGTCCTGCAATAATTCGATTGGGCGAAAGTCTAATTTGTATTCCATTTTGCGGCAGTCCTTCACCCAATACCCCAAGAACACGTAGGGCAGTTGCTTTTGACGGGCATGTGCAATCAGCGACAAGATTGCAAAGGTACCTGGTGACCGCTTGGACTCATCAGGATCGAAGAATGTGTAAACCGCCGACAACCCCTGTCTCAGCTCATCGCACACCGTGACGGCAATTAATTTTGTGCCGACAGTAAACAAGAAGAAACGCGTCGACTCACTTGGGCTAACAATGAAAGAATCAAATTGCTCCTGTGAGGCGGGAAACATATCGCCGTCTTGGTGGCGAGTGTTCACGTAGCGTTCGTAAAGCGCGCGCGTGTCGGGGTTGTTCGCTATAGACAGCGTGGTTGTGATCGTCACGTCTTGGTTGCGGGTGAGCACTCGCTTGAAGCGGCGATTGGGACTAAAAGCGCCAGTGGGTATCCTTACTGACACGCAGGCATTGCAACTCCCGCAATCGGGTCTGTAGACGTACGGGCCGCTGCGTCTGAAGCCTATTTCGCTTAATTCACTGAGAAGGTCGATCGAGGGAATTACCTCGGGGTCTACGAAGACCGTGGACGCTTCTTCATTGTCGAGATAGCTACACGGGTGGGGGATTGTTCGAAACAACCGCAGCGACTTACGCGAATCTGGTCTTTGCTCAGCATCACTCATGGTTTTGAGAGGTCCGCGTCCAGTGTCCACCGACACTGCGCGTGTGGCCGCGAACACGCAACGGCAATACGGTCCAGGAAATCGCTTCGCGCAATCTCCACTGCGCCGAGCGATTCGAGATGCGGGTTTGCGACTTGGCAATCGACTAGGGCAAAGTCCCAGCGCCGTAGCTGCTTTGCTAGCGTTGAAAGAGCCGCTTTCGATGCATTACTCACTTTTGAGAACATAGACTCGCCGAAAAACTGTTTGCCAATCGCCACGCCATAGAGACCGCCAACAAGCGCTCCGTCTTGCCAAACCTCAACCGAATGGGCAAACCCGAGGTCGTGTAAGGCCGTATAAGCGTTCTGCATTTCGCCGGTTATCCAAGTGCCCGCATCGTCGTTTCGGGGTGCTGCGCAGCTTTGGATAACCTGTGCAAAGGAGGTGTCTAGGCTGAAGGTAAAACCGCCGCGCCGGAGTAATTTGCGAAGGCTTCGAGAAGGCTCGAACGCGTCGAGCTCAATAACCATTCTCGGGTCGGGCGACCACCAAAGAATTGGCTGGTCGTCATCAAACCACGGGAAAATCCCTTGACTGTATGCGCTAAGAAGAATCTCCGGCACAAGATCTCCCCCGGCACACAAAAGGCCGTTAGGTTCTTTGAATGCCTCCGAGGCCGGCGGAAACACGCCGCCGGAGTCTTCTAGCCAGGGCAGTTGTTTCATTCTAGTCGTCTAGAAAACGCTCGGCGTCGAGCGCTGCCATGCAGCCAAATCCTGCACTTGTAACCGCTTGTCGATAGACTTGATCGGCAATATCGCCTGCAGCAAAAACGCCAGGGACGCTGGTTTGAGTCGCATTTCCTGCGATACCTGTGTTGACCACGACATAGCCGTTACGCATCTCGAGTTGGCCTGCAAATATGTCGGAATTGGGTATGTGGCCAATTGCGATAAAAACGCCATCGACATCGAGATCACGGGTTTCACCGCCATCCATAGGGCGCAGCCGAACGCCGGTCACGCCCGTTTCGTCGCCGAGTACTTCATCGAGTGTCGAATTCCAAGCGATAGTCACTTTGCCCTCGGCTTCTCGGTCGAATAATTTCTGCTGCAGAATTTTCTCAGCGCGCAGTGAGTCGCGGCGATGGACGAGCGTGACATGCGAGCAGATGTTAGCGAGATAGAGCGCTTCTTCGACTGCCGTGTTGCCGCCGCCGATGACCGCGACCGGCTTGTCGCGATAGAAAAAGCCGTCGCAGGTCGCGCAGGCGCTCACGCCTTTGCCCATAAAGGCTTCTTCAGAAGGCAAGCCCAAATATTGTGCAGAGGCACCTGTTGCTATGATGAGCGCCGAACAGGTATAAGTCGCGCCGTCGCCTTTTAGGGTAAATGGGCGTTTGCTGAGATCAACTTCGTTTATGTGATCAAAAACAACCTCTGTGTCGAAGCGCTCCGCATGCTCGAGCATGCGCGTCATCAGCGCGGGGCCTTGGAGGCCCTCAACGTCGCCCGGCCAGTTGTCTACGTCGGTCGTTGTGGTGAGCTGTCCGCCCTGAACCATGCCAGTGATGACAACGGGATTTAAGTTCGCCCGTGCTGCGTAAATAGCGGCTGTATAGCCGGCGGGGCCGGAACCTAAAATGATGAGCTCGTGGTGAATAACGTCTGTCATGGAGTTACCTTATGGGTAAATTTATATCGGTTGAGGTCTTAAGGGGCATATTCTACTCAATTTTGCAGCCACGTAACCGTTAAACCTTACAGGCCGTGAGCTTTAGCTAGTCGTGTCTCGACAATTAGGCTACACTTTAGGTTAGTTTGCCCTCATAAATTATTGAAACTTAACAAAATAGACAAGTAATTGATTTGAAGACTTTAAGTAAAGCTGAAACCCAATCTTCCGAGAATCCTGCCGTGGCCAGCCTTCTTGCGCGTGTGGTGCGAGAGGGGCTGCTTATCGGCTACTCGCTGGTGGCACTTTTTCTGCTTATCGCGCTGCTGAGCTATTCGCCAAGTGATCCTAGCTGGACCAACGGGGGCGGTGCGGACGCCGACGTTGCCAATGCCGTGGGTACGTCGGGCGCATGGATATCGGATGTCCTTTTGCAGGTGTTGGGCCTTTTGTCCTATACGCTGCCACTATTTTTACTCTATAAAGTGGCCCTCGCGCTCCGCGGAGCTGCGGAGGAGCAATCGCGAGCCATTGTGTGGCCATTGGTTGCGCTTAAATTTGCTGGCTTCGGCCTTTTATTGCTGTCTGCATGTGGTCTGGCGGCGCTTCATGTAAAGGTGGCTGGCGCGCTACCTTCCGCAGGCGGAATCTTAGGCACACTCGTGCTCGATCTAACTGTCCCTGTTTTGGCTAACCTTGGGGCGACACTCCTGCTTTTCGCCTTATTCCTTTTCGGTCTGACCGTGACAGTCGATATTTCATGGCTCGGGGTAATAGACAGGCTTGGTGAGTGGACGCTTTCCGGCTACGCATCCTCGGTCGAGCGTTTACGCGCCTGGGCCAAAGCTCGTAAGGAGTCTGCAGAGACTAAGGAGCGGCTGACCGTTCGCAAAAAGGCCATCGACATTCATGTCGAAAAGCAGAAGAAGCGAGTCCCACCGACGATTAAAATCGATCCGCCAAAACCCGTTGAGCGCAGCAAGCGGGTTGAACAAGAAAGGCAGGGCACGTTGTTTGCTGACATTGGCGCCGGCGAGTTGCCTCAGATTGGTTTGCTAGACGCGTGGCAAGAGACCAATGACTCGGGCTTCTCGAAAGAGTCGCTAGAGCTTATGTCGCGCTTGCTCGAGAGCAAACTCAAGGACTTTGGCATAGACATCGAAGTGACAGCGGTAAATCCTGGGCCGGTCATTACGCGCTTCGAAGTGCAGCCAGCGCCCGGCATTAAAGTGAGCCGAATAAGTAATCTCGTTAAAGACCTTGCGCGCTCACTTGCTATCGTTTCTGTGCGCGTAGTTGAGGTTATTCCGGGTAAAACGGTTATCGGTATCGAAATCCCAAATGAGAAACGCGAAGTCATCCAACTGAGTCAGGTGCTGTCTACGCCCGAATTCGACAAAGCGAGCTCGCCTCTTAGCATGGCGCTTGGCCACGACATCGGTGGTAAGCCAGTGATCGTTGACCTTGCTAAAATGCCGCATTTACTCGTTGCGGGCACTACAGGTTCGGGCAAGTCTGTGGGCATCAATGCGATGATCCTAAGCCTATTATTTAAGTCGACCCCAGACCAAGTCCGCGTGATCATGATAGACCCAAAAATGCTCGAACTGTCGGTTTACGATGGGATACCGCATCTACTCACGCCGGTTATTACCGACATGAAAGACGCAGCTAATGGCTTGCGCTGGAGCGTGGCGGAAATGGAGCGCCGCTATAAATTAATGTCAGCACTCGGCGTTCGTAACCTCGCCGGCTACAACAAGAAGGTGGTTGACGCTAAGAAAGCGGGAACACCGATACTCGATCCACTCTGGCGACACGACCCCATGTTGTTGGATGAGGAGCAGTCTGCAAGTGAGCTCGAGGCGCTGCCTAGTATCGTCGTCATAGTCGATGAGCTCGCCGATATGATGATGGTGGTAGGCAAAAAAGTTGAGGAACTCATTGCGCGAATCGCGCAAAAGGCGCGCGCCGCCGGTATTCATTTAGTGCTTGCGACTCAACGACCGTCGGTAGATGTTCTAACCGGATTGATTAAGGCCAACATTCCAACGCGCCTTTCGTTTATGGTGCAATCGAAAGTCGATTCCCGCACTATTTTGGGTGAGGGTGGTGCAGAGCAGTTGCTAGGACACGGCGACATGCTGTTTTTACCGCCTGGTGGAGGAGTGCCAACGCGCGTGCACGGAGCCTTTGTCAGTGATGACGAAGTGCATCGTGTAGTCGCCGATTGGAAATCACGAGCAAAGCCTGTGTATATCGACTCTATCACCGCTGGAAACGACGATCTTGATATGGGTGCTATGGGCGGTGGGGGAGGTGAGTCTTCCGACGAAGACGACTCCTTATATGACGAGGCGGTGGCGTTTGTAACAGAGACGCGCAAGGCGTCTATTTCATCGGTTCAGCGTAAACTTCGCATTGGTTACAATCGCGCGGCGCGCATGATCGAAACGATGGAAGCCTCCGGCGTAGTCTCGTCGATGGGGAGCAATGGACAGCGCGAAGTTTTAGCGCCTCCTGCGCCTCGACACTAGGGGTATATTGCTATGATGCCTGCCTCTCTTTGTCCTTTTTTTGCTGCAGCTAAGCGATTTTTTGCGGCTCAGATACTCCTCCTGTTTGGCCTCGTTTACGCGCATGCGACCGAGGTTTCCCCTGCCAACGAACTCAGCGCGAACCTAGCAGAAATGATGTCATTAAGCGCGGACGTCGAGCAACTTATCATCGAGGCCGATGGCGGAGTCTTAGAGGAATCGCGTATTCGGATGCTACTAAAAAGACCAGACGGCTTCTCCTGGGAGACGCTGGAGCCTTTTCCCGAACTCCTCGTGACCAATGGTGTACGGCTATGGAATTATCAGCCAGATCTCGACCAAGTAGTCATCGAACCATGGGATAGGGATGAGTCCGAGTTGGCAGCCCAGCTTCTCAGTGGTGAGACCGATGCGCTTGCAGATGAGTATGAGATTACCGCTCTTGTGAGCGAGTCGCGAGGCATAGAAGAATTTGTTCTGACACCACGCGACAGTGCCAATATTAACAGAAGGGTTAGCTTGAGCTTCGCCTCGAACCGCTTAGATAGCATTGTTATTGAAGCACGTAATGGCCAACGCACCGTGTGGCGTTTCGTGAATGTAGTGCTCAATCCTGAGATTTCCGATGACGCTTTTGTGTTTGAAGTGCCTGAGGGAATCGAGGTGATCGAGAACAGCTATGCCGAGCGATTGTGAATACTTTCGTCGCAGTCGCAGTAGGCGGTGCTCTTGGTGCTGTCTCGCGCTATTCTTTTGGTCTTGTGGCGTTCGCGCTCATCGGTAATCGCTTTCCCTGGGCGACTCTGGGGGTCAATGTTGTCGGTTCTTTTCTTATTGGCCTTGCGGCTGTGCTTATCGGCGATAGGATTGTTGATGGTGAGCTCTGGCGGCCTCTCATAATCGTCGGCTTTCTGGGTGCATTCACCACATTTTCTGCATTTTCTCTCGACACACTTCTGTTACTGCAGCAGGGCAATTACAATACCGCCTTAGCGTACATGCTTGGCAGTGTAGCACTGTGCCTCGGTGGGACTGTCTCTGGCATGCAGCTCGCGAAATTTTTCGCCTAATTAGATTACTTATTCTTTCCCCTAAAGGAAAATCCGATGTTAGATCCGAAGCGCCTCCGCTCCGAAATAGAGGAGTTGGCTACGCAGCTCGCTAAAAAGAAATTTGTTTTAGACACAGAGCTTTTGGAGTCGGTTGACTCACAGCGCAAGACGTTGCAGCTCGAGACTGAGTCGTTGCAGAACGAGCGCAAATCGAGGTCAAAATTAATCGGCCAGGCGAAGGCCAAAGGTGAGGATGCCAGCGATATTCTTGCCTCGATGGAAGCTATCAACACCGACCTAGAAGCGAAGAAAACAGCGCTTACCGCTCTCCAAGAAGAATACGGTGCGTATGCGATGGGCGTTCCTAACGTGCCTGATGCGTCAGTTCCCGAAGGGCTCGATGAGAATGCCAATCTTGAGATTAGTAAATGGGGAACGCCACGCATTTTCGATTTTGAGATACGCGATCATGCTGATCTTGGTGAAGCGTTAGAGGAAGGGTTAGATTTTGAAACGGCCGCTAAGTTAACTGGTTCACGCTTTGTTGTGATGCAGGGTCGTACTGCTCGCCTGCATCGAGCGCTCGCTCAGTTTATGCTTGATCAACACACGCTCGAAAATGGCTACACGGAAGTTAACGTGCCCTTTATCGTCAATGCAGAGTCGTTGCAGGGCACTGGGCAGTTACCGAAATTTGAAGAAGATTTATTCAAACTCCGCGCCGATCAAGAATACTACTTAATACCGACGGCCGAGGTCCCTGTGACGAATATTGTACGCGACACAATACTCGAGCCTGCACAACTGCCCCTTAAATTTGCCTGCCATACACCTTGCTTTCGCTCTGAGGCGGGCAGTTACGGGCGTGACACTAAAGGCATGATTCGTCAGCATCAATTTGAAAAAGTAGAGCTGGTACAGATTGTTGAGCCTTCTCAGTCGGATGCTGCTTTAGAGGCGTTAACGGCACACGCAGAGGGTATTTTACAGGCGTTAGAACTGCCCTATCGGAAGGTCGCCTTGTGTGGCGGCGATCTTGGGTTTTCGGCGTCGAAAACCTACGATCTCGAAGTCTGGTTACCTTCGCAGAACACCTATCGGGAAATCTCCTCGTGCTCTTCGTTTACTGACTTTCAAGCACGGCGCTTGCAGGCTCGCTGGCGTAATCCCGCTACGGGCAAACCCGAATTAGTTCACACCGTCAATGGCTCAGGTTTGGCTGTAGGCCGAACTCTCGTGGCGGTGATGGAAAATTACCAACAGGAAGATGGCAGTATAACTATTCCCAAGGCGTTAGCGGCTTATCTTCCGGGTGTGGAGAGCATCGTTTAGTGGAGCGACTCCCGCTTTTTCTCGATGTGAAGGGCAAGCGCTGCGTTGTTGTCGGGGGCGGGGAGGTCGCGTTGCGTAAAGCGACGCTTCTAGCTCGTGCAGGGGCTAAGCTGCATGTCGTAGCACCCGAGTTAGGCGACGAGATGGCAGCGCTGTGCGCGCGCGAATCAGCGCTTATTTGCCCGACCGAATTTCAATCTTGCTGTCTAGCCTCTGCGACGCTGGTTATTGCCGCGACCGATTCTCTCGCAGTGAACTCTGCCGTAAGCGTGGCAGCACAAGCACAGTCGATTCCTGTGAATGTCGTCGACCAGCCCGACCTCTGTACGTTTATCGTACCCGCAATAGTCGACCGCAGCCCTATACTTATTGCGATCTCTAGCGGTGGCGCGTCACCGATTCTCGCAAGATCGATAAAACGACTTATTGAAACTCTTCTGCCTGCTCGCATTGACCGGTTGGCTGCCTTATTGCGCGAATTGAGAGAGGTGGTTAAGACTAAAATACGCAGCTTTGATGAGAGAACGCGATTCTGGGAAAAAGTACTGGAGGGTGATATTCCAGAGCTCGTTTATGCGGGCAAAGAGGCAGAGGCGAAAGCTCGAATTCTAGCCGACGCAGATAAGCCGTCGAGCGCTCGCGGAGAGGTCTATCTCGTTGGCGCTGGGCCAGGTGATCCAGAACTTCTTACACTGAAAGCGCTGAGACTTATGCACAAAGCTGATGTTGTGCTCTACGATCGTCTAGTGAGCGAGGCGATCTTGCTGAAGCTAAGGCCCGACGCGGATAAGATTTTTGTCGGTAAACAAAAATCAGATCATGCTGTCCCTCAAGAAACGATTAATGAAATGCTCGTGCGCTTAGCGCAAGAAGGCAAAAAAGTTTTAAGGTTGAAAGGCGGAGACCCTTTTATTTTTGGACGTGGCGGAGAGGAAATCGAAACGCTTGCGTCTGCAGGTATCGCCTTTCAAGTGGTCCCCGGCATTACCGCAGCCTCGGGGTGTGCGACTTACGCCGGCATCCCTCTGACCCATAGAGATTACTCACAGTCGGTACGCTTTCTCACCGGGCATATCAGAGAGGGAGGTGTTCCCCTCGATTGGGCGATGCTAGCCGGCGAACAGCAAACACTCGCGTTTTACATGGGGTTAAGCGGGCTGGATATAATTTGCGAAGAGCTATTGGCACACGGTATGGATCCATCGATGCCTGTCGCTGTAATCGAGCAGGGCACGACGCGAGCGCAAAACGTCAGTGTGGCGAGTCTCGCTACCATACGCGATCAGATTATTATCGATGAGATTAAGCCGCCCACACTTATTATCGTCGGCCGTGTCGTTTCACTCCGTGAAAAGCTCGATTGGTTTGGCTCGTAAGAGGCTTCAAAGGCAATTTTCTGGTTTGGGAAGTCCTGCGACCTTCGCTGCCGTTTTCGCAGGGCTGCCGCCAAACATGCCCATCAAATACAGACTTTGCCCTTTATCAGCGCCGAGTTCACGCTTAACGAGGCTGACAAACGCACGATTAGGTGGAGCGATACTGTGTGTGCGATAAAAAGCGCGAAGCAGATAGATGATTTCCCAGTGCGTTTCCTTAAGACAAATGTCCTCATTTGCGGCGATTGAGGTAGCGACAGATTCATCCCAATCGCTGAGGCGTTTTAGAAACCCTTCTGCATCAAGCCTGAGTAATTTGTTTTTCTGGGCTAGCCCTGTGTCTCTGTCTAAAGACTCGCTCATACTAATACCAGCTCACACTGCGTGCGAGTCGAGCGCTGAGGGCGACAAACCCGCGCGTATCGACAACCTGCATGTCGTCGGGTGCTTCGATTCCTCTCGCTGCAAGGTCCTCAGCAAGGTAATAACATTCGTACTGCCGAAAGTAGGGCGTTGAGGCAGCCGGCTCTACGCGCGGGAATTCGCTTCGGGCAAAATAAACGCCGTCCTCAATAAAAATGAGCACGTCGCTCTCGTCAATAACCGCCAGCAAATCGGCTAGGCTTGTTGCAGTTGGGGCTTTAGCGATAATGTGAAGGCTATGCATGATCATCCTTGTTCATTCTGCGCCGCAAGTGAGGTGCGAATGACTCAGTAGCTCATTCGTTTGGCTCGGTGTGAGCTGATAATGAGCGATTTTCTTACCCGAAACATGCGGTGGACAGCCGCTAAAGATTAATGACATGAATAGACTCTGCTACTAATTCCTTGAGCGTGCAATCGTCTATTAATGTCACATTGCAGACTAGCTCATCTTCGCTGAGGGCGCGCTGTAGTAGAGAATTTCGGTGCACATACACCTCATCTATGCCGTATAGCTCAAGGGTCTCGAGCGCGGCTCCATGAGGCTTGTTTTTAATTGCCTCGGGGTCTTGCTTAGACAGTAATTGATAAACGCCATCGCCGATAAAGATGTAGTTTAGTGGGCGTTCGAACACTGCGGCGGCGAACGCGATATCTAAAGTCTGCCTAGCGGCGCCACTGCCATAGGGGGCGCGACGGGCGATAAGGCTAATAGACTGCTTTTTGGTTTGCGTCTGGTTATCCAAAACTCAAAGTCCTGTCGCAGTTGCTTAGCGCTTCGATGAGCTGCCCGAGCCCGCCGATCTCACTACTGGTGTTACAACTGCTTGCCGGGAGTTCGTGTCGTCGTGCTTCTGCTGAGTCGACGATACCGCGGCGTATGGCAGATGACACGCAAACAACTGAAGAGAGGCCATTCTCCTCGATAAGCGCGTTCCACGCGGCTGGGAGATTGGTTTCGTCCTGCGGCATCACGGTCAGGTTCGATGCGTTAATGACGCCGTCGCCATAGAAAAATAGGCGCTCTATATGATGACCCACTTCGAGAAGCGTGCCGGCAAACCGGAGGGCAGAGTTAGCTGCCTCGCCAGACTGCGGCGCAGCGTTGATGAGTAGCACGTAGCGCAATACTGTTATGGGCTCAGGCGTGTCGATAACGTATGCCGCCATTGCTAGTCACGGCCGGTTAGCGCGCCTATTAAGTTCAGCAGATGGATAAACAGATTGAAGATGCTGAGGTAGAGACTAATCGTCGCCATAATGTAATTGCGCTCGCCACCATTGACGATGCGACTTGTGTCATAGAGTATAAAACCTGACATCAACATGATCACCGCGCCAGAAATGGCCAAGCTCATTGCAGGAATTTGCAGGAAGATATTGGCGATCATTGCTACCAGCATGACCATCATTCCAGTCGCGAGGAAACCGCCTAGGAAATTGAAGTTTTTTCCCGTCGTTAACGCGTACCCAGACAGCGAAAGGAAAATGAGGCCGGTGCCGCCGAGCGCCTGGGCGATTATCGCCGCGCCATTAGAGTAGATCATAAGGTACGCTGACAAAGTTGGGCCAAGACCTCCGCCCATGAGTCCTGCAAAAACGAACACGGCTAGGATGCCTTTACTCGACTCGGCTGTTGCCCGAACCACAAACGACATAACGAAGCCGCCAATGATCATAAGCAGTCCAGCGCCTTGCCCAAAGCCGAGGGCCATGGTTGCCACCGCGCAAAGGGCGCTGAAGAAAAGCGTCATAGAGAGCAGGGTATAGGTATTACGAACGACCTTGTTAACCGAGGCGGCGTTCTGGTCGGCGCGGCTTACGTTGAGATTAAGTTCATTCATGATGATTTATCCTGTCGTTGTGTCTGAAAATTTGTGTCTAATAAAGGGTATCGGCTATGCAGTGAAGCAGCATTAACGCAACACCCATCTTTACGTCTTAGTTAATGCCGTTAGTTTAGCAGAATTTCAAGCTTTCGAAGCAGGTAAGTTGGTCCAGCCAAATGGCCGTTTTGATTAAAATCGGACATACAGGTCATTCCCTATTTGACTGGCGGGCATTTTGTAGTATTATTTGCGCCGTGCTGCGGAGGGGTGGCAGAGTGGTTGAATGCACTGGTCTTGAAAACCAGCGAAGGTGAAAGCCTTCCGAGAGTTCGAATCTCTCCTCCTCCGCCAATTGTCTCCTCTATATGCGCTTCTCAGCTAGGTTATCAAGCTAAACATACCCAAAACATACCTTTAAATTATCGCTGCTAAAACCTATTCCCGCTCGATCACGCGCTTGTCGTTGCCCATATCTCGCCTTTCCTCACAGCGGGGTATATTTCTTAGGTGATTTGCTAACCTTACTACGTAAACGCCCTCAGACCCACCCCCTTACAACCTCAAAATGGCCTTATCCAGACCCTACCCCCGGGGGTACCCCCACTTGCTCAGAAAGGTTCCCTAATTTGCTATTACATACTATTCTGGACGAACGGTTAAGTAACTTAGAGAACAAGGCTATGAAACCAACTATGTCTTCATTCCTCCTATGATTCGATTTTTGCACAAGTCGTCTATTCCATGCATTCTTATTGGGTTAATGACCAGCATAGTTTCCGCTCAGGTGTCCGATTCTATTGACACGAAAATCACAGCCTCAGCGCCGAGGCCAATTGAGGGAATCACAGTCATTGGACAGCAGTCTCTCGCCAATTTGCGTTTTCGCATTAGTGAGATAGAAACAGAAATTTATAATTTCTTTAATTCCAATAATAGTTCTCCCCGCTTAGACATCATTTGTACCAAACGTACGCCTACAGGAACTCACATTTTGATAAGGGAATGCGAACCCCGGTTTCTGAAACAACTCAGAGTAGAAAAAACGAGAGATCTCAGAATGGGGATTGGAGCAGGGTACAATAAACTTGACCTGGTCAGATGGTCAGCACAAGACTTTGAAAAACTACAGAATGAAATGAATGAGTTAATGGCATCTAGCAATGAGTTTGCTCGTTTGCTAACTGCTCTGTCTCAATTGAATGAGAATTACGAGGCAGTATCTGAGGCGAGGTAGCGGAGACTTGATGTTCTGATCCGCGTCTGCCTCAAGCGTCTAGAATCGAGCACTCAGATCATCGCTGCTCAGGTTTATGAAGTCGGCGAGGATGCGGCCGCTTTCGAGGAGGAGTGGATCAGCCTCCTCATCACCTTCTTCATCGCTATCGTCTTCAACGGATTCGCCAGCATCAGTTTCTAATGCCTTATCCGATGCGTCGTTAGATGCGAGAGCGATTGTTTCTTCCGATCCTTCATCAAGCGAGCTCTCTGGCTCTGCTGCCGCTACATCGTCATCGTCATTATAGAGATCTTCTTCGTCTATCCATTCTTTAAGCTCAAGGCCTTTCAGTTCTCGCCTGAGATTCTCGGCTTCGAACTCAATACGCCTGACGCGTTCGCGGTCTGCTTTTACTACCGCTTCGTTGAGAGGCAGCGTCTCTCGTTCACGTAGCGTGCGCGTTCTTTCTATTTGCTCAACTAGGTAGTTGAAATCGGGTGACTCAGCGGCGCGTAACTCGTGCAATTCGCGCAGTTTAGGCAAAAATGCTTGAACAGGGTGGTAGGTGCGAAACTCGACAGGCCGTACTGTATCCCAAGGCAGGGCGCCGTCTAGGCTGCTCTCGCCGATGTCATCATAGGCATCATAAAAATCGGGAAAAGCGATGTCGGGAAGAACGCCGCGGTGCTGCGTGCTCTCGCCTGATATTCGGTAAAACTTGGAGCGTGTCAGTTTTACTTGGCCGTAAGACATGGGAATAATTTCTTGCACGGTACCTTTTCCGAAGGTCTGGCCTCCGAGCACAATTCCGCGTTGATAATCTTGAATTGCTCCAGCGAAAATTTCTGACGCGGATGCGCTCGTACGATTAACGAGCACAGCGAGTGGTCCGTCGTAGACTACGCTGGGATCACTGTCGCCAAAAGAGCGCGTAAAACCATTGCGCAGGCCAGAGTAGCGAATTTGCACAGTAGGACCTGTGTCGATAAATAGACCGACTAGCTGATTCGCTTCGCTTAAACTTCCACCGCCATCATTGCGAAGGTCGACGACGACAGCGTCGACTTCCTCAGCCTTCAACTCTTCTAGCAGATTGCGTACATCGCGAGTCGAGCTTTTAAAATCTTCATCGCCTCGCGCGGCGGCTTCGAAATCGAAATAGAAGGTGGGCAGGCTAATGACACCGATCTTATAGTCCTGATCGGCGTAGCTAAGTTCCAATACTTCTTTCTTCGCTGACTGATCTTCAAGCTTAACGGTATCTCGCGTGATACTGATCGTGCGTGCACTGCTTTCGGAAACAGCATCCACAGGGATGACACTTAGGCGGACCACTGTGTCCTTCTCGCCACGGATTTGCGCGACAACGTCATCCAGCCTCATGCCTACGACATCTTGTATTCCGCCGTCGACGCCTTGGCCGATTCCTATAATTCGATCACCTTGTTGAAGCTCATCGGCACGTTCTGCAGGGCCACCTTTTATGAGCTCGACGACTTTTGTGTATTCGTCTTCGGTGGTCAGCTGTGCTCCAATTCCCTGCAAAGAAAGCGAAAGACCCATATTGAAGTTTTCAGAATCTCTTGGCGAAAAATACGAGGTGTGTGGATCGACTGTCGCGGCTACTTTAGACAGGTAAGCTTGAAACACATCTTTGCCGTTGGTCTTGAGAACTTGGCTGAGTTGGTTGCGATAACGCTTGCTGAGTTTTTCAACGATTTCCTCTTCATCATCGCCGGTCAGTCTAAGGCTAAGCACGCTATTTTTAATACGCTTGCGCCAGACCTCATCGAGCTCGGCAGTAGTCGCGGCGAATGGCTCGTTCTCTCTATCGAGCAGTAAATACTCATCGATAGTGAAATCCATTTGCGGAACGGCATTCTCAATTCGGTCGATAGAGTAAATCAGTCTTTCAATAACGCGCTTATGATAGAGATTGTATATTTCGAACCCAGGCTCGACATTGCCCGCCGATAAACTGTTATCCAGCGTGTATCTATAGCGCGCAATTTTTTGCACGTCTTCGGCGAGGAAATAAAGTTTCGACCCATCTAGCGCGTCTAGATACTGATCGAAAAGCAGCGAAGAAAAATCGTCATTAATCTCAATCGACGCATAATGTTTAGTCTTTAGCTGCTCCAGCAACTCCAACGCAGTCTCGCCGTAGATAGGCTCGCTGGCGAGTTCGCTGAAGAGAGACTCAAGGACGAGGGGAGAGTTAGGCTCTGTGACATCGGAGGCTGTCGCCTGCGTTGTCCCCAGGGCGCTCAACAGGCCGATGGCTAAAAAGGTTTTTGAGAAGTTGATCATGATTCTCCAATACTTTGAATTCTTTCTTGTTGCCGTTAGCGAGACTGTAATGCCGTTTGACTGTGTCTGCTCGTTACAAGAGTTGATACGTACATCCGAGGCGTGTGGCTCAACATTCAGCACGTTAAAGCCCACAATCGATACCCAAGACTAGATGAAATCGAAAGGATTTAGAAGTGACACCTAGTGCTTGTCTTTATATTGACAGATTTGGTTATCGACAGCCTTCGGACCTGCTGATGATGGCCCCCGCTATTTGATAACCTTTGAGCGCGCGGATGCATGCCTCTCGGCTCTCTCAACATCGATGTATCGGTCGGTTATTGCACTTGAGCCGTGGCCTGCATCGTCGCGTACATGCTCTCGTGGGCGGTGTTTTACGTCTTCCGATATGCCTGTGTGCCGCAGCCAGTGAACCGTTGCATCGGCAAGGCGATCGGCATCATCGCTGAATCCATCTCGGCGCATTGCCGTTGCTGCGTTGTCAAAACACGTTTGCACTATTGAGCGTATTTGCCTTGTGCTGCTTATCCCACCTTTCCCACGGGTTTTGTGGATTAAGGGTGTCGCTTCGCCGGACGTGGGTAATGCTGAGAGTCCGCGCGATTTTCTGTAGCGTTTAAGCGCCTCGAGCATCGCATCGCT